>Ga0207708_10000174_pt1 | contig 51063 bp, 45 predicted proteins | sample KBSK5101metaG_FD_184340 | JGI IMG/M metagenome (GOLD analysis project Ga0207708, IMG submission 184340) | Corn, switchgrass and miscanthus rhizosphere microbial communities from Kellogg Biological Station, Michigan, USA - KBS K5-10-1 metaG... | ecosystem: Host-associated > Plants > Roots >... | reverse complement strand
AACAATTTAATCAACAAAAAACTGAGGGCTAACCCGACCGCGCCACCTAAAGCAGCAAGCAACAAACTCTCCGTCAAAAGTTGACGGATGATGCGCCCTCGACCAGCTCCGAGCGCGGTGCGTACTGCAATTTCCCTGCGCCGTGCCGACGCGCGTGCGAGAAGCAAGTTCGCGACATTCGCGCAGGCAATCAACAGCACGAAACCAACCGCGCCGAGCAACAAGAGCAGCGAGGTGCGGACGTCTCTCGTCGTCCAGGCTTGTAAACCCGTTAGCCGTGCCGACCATCCGTAGTTCGTCTCCGGGTACTGCTGTTGCAGTCGAGCGCTGATGGTATCGATCTGCGACTGCGCTTCAGCGGTCGTAACCGTTGGCTTGAGCCGCGCTATTACTACTCTCACGTAACGGTTGTCGCGCCGCTCTTTCGGATTTGGGTACAGCAGAGTCCATACTTGAGCCTTCGCCGGGTAATCGAATCCGGCAGGCATCACGCCGACCACGATGCAGGGTGTGCCGCCCAACGTGATCCGGCTTCCGAGGATGTTCGGATTCGCGCCGAAGCGTCGCTGCCATAGTCCATAACTCAACACGGCGACTACGTCATTAGCCACTTCGTCTTCCTTCAGCAACGCACGACCCATAAAGGGGTAGACGCCCATTGTCTGAAAGAAGCTTGGCGTCACCTTGGCAAAGGGAATGTTCTCGGCTTCCGCTTCGTCACCCGTCAGGACTGTGTTCTGTTGAACGATAGGGGTAATGCTCTCGAAGGCGTCCGTCTGGCTTTGCCAATCGTGATAATCGGGCATCGAATGGTAGCCGCCGTTCAAAATTCCTCGCTCGGGGTTGATGCCCTCGAAACGCACCAATCGTTCCGCGTCGGGATATGGCAACGGCTTCAACAACACTCCGTTGACGACGGAGAAGATCGCGGTGTTCGTGCCAATGCCGAACGCCAATGTCAAAATCGCCACTAATGAGAAGCCCGGGTTCTTCCATAGCATCCGCAGGCCAAATCGCAAGTCCTGGACCATCTGCTTAAGCGTTGCCCAGCCCCACATCTCGCGTGTGACTTCTTTGACCAGGCCCACATTGCCGAATTCGCGCAAGGCGTTGACGCGCGCTTCGTCAGGCGATTCACCGCGTTCAATTCGGTCCTGCATGGCTTCAACCAGATGACTGCGGATCTCTGCGTCAAGTTCTTCATCTTTGTGTTGCCGCCAGAATTTCATGCTTCACGCTCCTTCTGGTGGGTTCAGAATGCCTGCCATCGCCGCCGTCAGCCGCTTCCAGTTCGAACGTTCGGCGGCGAGCTGTTTTTTACCGGCGGCGGTCAGTTGATAGGCTTTCACCTGCTGGTTGTATTCCGACACCGTCCATTCGGCCTTGATCAATTTTTTGCGTTCCAGCCGATGCAGCGCCGGATAAAGTGAGCCGGTGTCCACCTGCAGCACTTCGCCTGAACCCGTGCGAATGGCCTGGCTGATGCCGTAGCCATGACGCGGTCCCCATTGCAGTGTTTGCAAAATCAGCAGGTCGAGTGTCCCTTGCAACAACTCGATGCGATTCTGGTAGCCTCGTTTCATCGCCTGTTCCTTTCCGGAAACTTTAGGGTGTAGACAAGGTACACCCTATACCTGTAGCTTGTCTACAGCCTGTGAAAACGCGCCAGCGTTTTATTGTTTCCTGCCGCTGGGGGCCGAATCTTCTTTGTGTTACAGCCAGAAATTATTGGTGGACGTTTCAGGTCGCACGTCAAGCGCGCGACAGTGGAAGCTGGAAAACTAATCCAGATCCGTTGCTCCAGTTTGGAGCGCAATTGTGGGCAAATATCGCTCAGGCACCGTGCGGTTGAGAGCAGCAAACGAGTGGCAGTTGAGGTGGTGGCAAAAACAGCCGGCGACGGCGCTGGCTGTAAATCTTTGAAATTAATGGTGGAGCAGAGGGCGTCGAACCTCTGACCGCCCAATTACGGATTAGACGACCGGCATAAACGTAAGTATTTGCCTTTTCGAAAGTTGCAGCAAGCGAGGAAAATCGAGGTGTAAATGTCGAAGGGATGTATTTGTCGTCCACTTCATAGCTCTGTATAGCCAGGAAATCCATCGTTCATGGGAGGTATGTTATGAAGTCGCGAACGTCTGTCTGCCGGTCTCTCACGCTATTATTTATTTTCATCGTATGTCTCAGTGTTACTGGGCGCAGTGCTGCAGCCGCTCCGCCGGCACCGTCACCCACCTCTCCGGCGGATGGTGCGATCGTCACTCAGCCGTTCACGATCTCCTGGACAGCGGTCAGTGATCCAAGCGGGATCGTCGCTTACAACTGGCAGGTCAGTTCGTCGTCCGCCTTCACGTCGGTGCTCCTTCAATCCTCCACCAACGGCGCGACGCAGGCTGCGGTCAGCGGCCTCGCGGATGGCAGCTATTTCTGGCGCGTGCAGGGTGTAAACGGCGACTTCGTCCAGGGGGCCTGGTCTCAGCCACGTAGCTTTACGGTGAGTGGGGCCGGCACCGGTTCGCCGGGCACGTCCAGCCTCGGGCCGCCGCAGGGGTACTCTACCTTTCACCCGTTTGAGGTGATGACTTTCACCTGGAGCGCGGTCCCGGACGCCGCGTCCTACGTACTCCAGTATTCGATGGACTCGACTTTCCCGGTGTCCTCGAGCGGGAAGTTCGACAACATTCCCAACACCACCTTCTCGTTTGCCATTGCAAACCCAGAAGGCAATTACTTTTTGCGAGTCTTCGCCGTGGACGCAAACGGTATCTTCAGTGCGCCGTCGAACGTCATCTCTTTCTCAGTCTTCTATAACAATCCGCTGCCTCCGCCGCCGTCACCAGTCGCGCCTGCAAACGGCACGACGTTGACGCTACCGGTCACGCTTGAGTGGACGCACGTAGCCAATCCGCAGCCGAGCGGGTACGAGATTCAGATCGCGCGCGACTCGTCATTCTCCTCCATCGAGGTGGACGATCCACAGCTCAACGGTCCGACGCGAAAGATTCTGTCACTCACTTCTGGAACGAAGTTCTGGCGTGTACGCTCCGCACAGGGGGATTCTTCGCCGACCACTGCCGCCCTGACGGCCTGGTCTGCGACCGGCACGTTCACCATCAGCTCCGCCCCGCCCGTGCCCGTCTCTCTGACGCTCGCCAGGGACCCGCTCTACAGCGGTGAGACGACCTCGGTCGCGGTGCAGTTGACGGCGGCAGTACCGGCGGGCGGCGCCACTATCAGCATCAACAGTTCGAACCCGGGCGTGCTTCCCGTCCCGGCGACGGTAACGATGCCGGGCAACACCGCCTGGATGCAGTTCCAGGTGCAGGCAGGGCAGGTGACCGCACCGACGCCCGTGACACTCACGGCGACGCTCAATTCCAAGTCCGCCTCCGCGCAGTTCACCTTGCAGCCGTCCTCGTTGAAGTCGCTAACTATCTCGCCGAGCACGATCAGCGGAGGGGCGCAGCCGCAGGGGATCGTGATACTCAATGGGCAGGCGCCTGCGGGCGGAACCCTGGTGACGCTCACAAGCAACTCACCGTCAGTGAGTCCACCATCATCGGTATTCGTCGAGCCTGGCGGTTCATCTGTCTCGTTCCCGATTTCGACGAGCGCCGTTACAGCAAACACCACCGCTACAGTCACGGCCAGCGACGGCGGCGCGTCCGCGCAGGCGCAGGTCACGCTAACGCCTCAACAGCCACCTTCGTCGCTGACGCTTAGTCCAACTTCGACGACCGGGTTGGGTGGCAGCTCCTTCGCCACCGTTACGGTCGCGTCACCTTCGTCCACCGACCAGATCTTGCAGGTTGCAAGCAGCAATCCGGCGATCGCGTCCGTGCCGAATGGTGTGATGATCCCCGCCGGCTCGACCACAGGCGGCTTCGACATCTTCACGAGCTCCGTCAGCACACAGACGGTCGTCACGATCTCCGTCTCCGGCGCAGGCGTGACTAAGACGGCCAACCTGACAATTAATCCCGACGCGCCGAAGCCAACGGCGACGCCGGTCGCGCCGACACTTTTGTCGCCTGCGAACGATGCGACAGTTGCGCAGCCGATCACCTTTGACTGGTCAGACGTTGCCAACGCGACGAGTTACGAGATACAGATTGACGATTCTAAAAACTTCACCGCACCGCTCACGTTCAGCCAAACTGTAAACGTGTCGCAGGCGATAGTTACGGGCCTGCCCGCGCAACGGCTCTTCTGGCGTGTGCGCGCCTTTAACTCGGCGGGCGTCGCAGGTCCCTTCTCCACTTCGCGCCGGTTTACGGCACTGGCCGCTTCGACGACGCCGTCGCCGGCCAGTCTTTCCGCTGTGAGCGTGAGCCCGACTTCCGTCGTCGGCGGAAGCACGGCACAGGGGACAGTCACATTAACGGGCGGAGCACCGAGCGGCGGAGCTCTCGTGAGTTTGAGCAGTGCGAACCCGTCGGTCGTCGCCGTGCCCGCAAGCGTCACCGTGGCGGCGGGCGCCTCAAGCGTGACCTTCGGCGTCACCACGTCGACCGTGGCCGCCAACACCAGCGTCAGCATCACCGCAACCTACGGCGGTGTAAGCCGAACGACGACGCTGACCGTCACGCCCGCGTCGTCCACTCCGCCGTCGTCCAACCCGCTGCCCGCGCCATCGCTGCTCAGCCCCGCGGCGGATGCGCGCTTCAGCCCCGGCGCGAGCATCACCTTCGACTGGACGGACGTCAGTGGCGCGGCCAGCTACACGATCCAGATAGACGACTCGGACACGTTCACCTCGCCGCTGGTGAACCAAAACACGACCGTCTCGCAATTCACGACGAACACCCTTCCGACGATCAGGATGTGGTTTCGAGTGCGCGCCAACTCGAGCTCCGGCACGCCGGGCAGTTGGTCGCCGACCAGGCGCTTCGAGGTGAAACAGTAATATTGAGGAAAAGGCAGGAAATGATCTTTGAAAAATTCTTCAAAGATCATTTTCCTGCCTTACTCAAACCTGCCAAGCGGACATACCGGGACGACGTGCCTTACTGAAAGCGTCTACAAATACAAGACGTGGCAATCCCGCTTTGTAATTGTCCTCATTTCGCGGATCCGTTAATACGCTTCATCGATCCATCGGCAAACCGCACCGCTCAATTAGCCGCGTGGTGTCCGCCATTGTATTCCTGATAATGAACGAAGTAACCTTTCGCGGATTGCAATCGAAAATCATTCAACTCGCCGGCCTCGGATTCACGATCGCATACGCTGCGTTCATCGTATGGATCTATGCTACGGAACCGCGCACCTTCAAAGAAGTGACGACGACTGCTGAGGTTGCCGCCGGCACTTACGAGATCAACCAGGAAAAATTCAATTCGGCTCTCAACTTCTTCCGGCGTGAGCAGTTTCGTGCGGCTCGCGTCGAATGGCAGCAAGCGGATCCGGCGCAGCGAGATGCCCGCACGCAGTTCTACATAGCCTATTCCTTTTACCGCGAGGGTTGGGGCCGCCTTTATTTTGATCAGGAGTTGTTCAAGCAAGGTGTGGAGGCAGTTAATCGAGCAATCGATCTGTCGGCAGCCGGCACTCTGATGATCGATGATCCGGATCTGCATATGCATACGGCGGCGGAGTTAAAGGCTGAACTTGAACAAGGATTAGAACGCAACTGGAGTGACGTCAATCCGCTCAAGATCCTACGTACACGGAAGTAGGAGTTACTAACGTCTGACACCGATAATGACACAGACTAATCGTTCCAGAAATCGGGCGCTGGTCGACTTCGTTGTACTACCATTCCTTTTTCTGACGGTGACGCTTTTGGGCGGGCTCCGGATCGGTGCGGAGAATGGCACGTTTATTTTCATCGCGCCGCCGCTGGTCACGCTTTTGCTCGCGACGCTATTGATGCTGCTCCTGGTCCGCGGTGGTCTGGTAAGACTGCATCATTGGGTTGGAAGCGACTTTCCACCTCTCACAAACGTTGCGCACATCTGGATGTTCATCACCGTATTCTTTGCTTCGGCTCAAGCTTTTAACTCGGTATTACCTGAGCGCGGTCTGCTTCACTGGCTGTTCTCCTTCTTTTTTCTTTGGACGCTCTGGAACAATCAGTTTTCTTCATTCGACGCGCGCAGGCTCTTGCGCAGCCTTGCGATTCTGTTCGGCACAGCTTTCGTCCTCAAATATATGTTGCTGGCGAGTCTATATAGTCATAGTCCCGATGGTGGCTGGCTCAAGCGAGTCGCAGGAACGGTATTGCAAGGAGTCGCGCTCGGCACGCTCGACGCGCCCACCTTTGCAGCGGTCACTGGTTACATCGCTTTCTTCACTTTGGCTCTTTACGTAGCCGGATTGATCCTGTTGGGATTTGCAGTCAATGGCGAGACTGCGGTGGTCACTGGTCTCAGTGTACGACCCGTCGGTGACGAGCACCTTGATTAATATACTTTTTTAGTTCCATTCGAACTCTGTGGCAGGCGCATCAAGCTCAGTACTAAACTGATTATTCCCAAGGTCAGACCGGCTCCTTTAATCACAACTATCCATAGAGAAGAGATCGGAGCAGGGTCACTCATACCTAAGTGATAACGGTGCAGTTGATCGAAGAAGCTGTAGTAAGCCATCCCGCACATGAAACCCCAGGCAGCTGCCAGGAAGGGTTGGCCTCTACGAACGTCTTTCCCAACCCGCCACGCGCCATAGAGCAGAAAAGCCCCAAGAATGTAATCATCGAATAAAGCCGGGGGATTCTCTTGCCATGTACTCCAGCGGCGCACAGTCTCGGCCAATGGAGTCAGGATGCCCAGGACAATGGCGATATAACGGCTAATCGAAATGGCCATGATATTCGCGCCTTTCACGCATTCTTGCGTCGTGGTCTACGTTTCTAACACAGGTTGGACCAATTCAACACGAACAGGCGAGACGCTGGGCGACGGGTGACCAGTTGCCATAAAAAACATGACATAAGGCCCCACGCTGAGGTGGTGGGTCAGGGGATGTGGATTTCTCTACTGGGCATCGGCATTGACATTACTGCCCGGGACGCAGGGATGCGTCCCGGGCGGGAACACGTTTCACTGAACCGTGACCGTGACTGATTTGGTGTCCAGCACGGTCCCACCGGAGATGGCGGTCGCCGTGATGATGTAATCTCCCGCGCAGGCGGGCGCCGTGTAGCTGTTGCTCGAGGTACGGGTCTCGCCCGGCCTCAGCGTGATCTTAACAGTGTAGGCATCAGTGTAGTTGCAGGGGCCGACCACGTCGTAATTGATGGTCACTTTCTCCGACTTGGAGGAGGTGTTGGTGATAGAACCGAACACCGTCACCGTGCCGCCGGCCGTCGTAGTCGTTGGGGTCACGCCCAACGAGGTTTGGGCGGTGGGTCCCGCCGTCTGCGCGAAGGCAGCGACGGATAACAGGCTGAAGGCAGCGAGCGCTGCCAACCACTTAAACGAAAATCTTGCCATTCGAAAATATCTCCTCTCAAACGTCTTCACACCAATCGCCCACGCGGGGCGATCGGTTAGGTAATAAATGCAAGCCGCCTGACCTCGGGAAGTATGACGACCGGTTGGTTGTATGGTGCGAGCCGCCTGACCTCGGGTAAGAAGTATTAGGCTGCGGTGTTGAGACTACCCTGCTCGCACTCTCCATACAGTGCAGCAGAGGACACTGAAAATACCCATAGCTTGAGTCAGGAAGTGTTGAAGATTGCTACTAATCTCAGTTTTGTGTTCGCGCCTTCTCTCCGTTGCTCAATCTCGCGGTTTGAAGCTTCATGTATTCGATCAGCGTGTTCACGTCCGCTTCAGGCAGACCCAAAGGAGGCATTCTGATCTCCTTATATTTTTTGAACAGCGCTGTGACGATCGGATCCTTCTCTTCGATCATTTTGTTCGAGTCAGTGATTATCCTGGCCAGCCAGGCGCGCTCCCGTACGTTTGTAACGCCGAGTAGGTCCGGCCCAATCTTGTCGCCGTTTCCGATGGTGTGGCAGGCAGCGCATCGCGTCGCAAAGAGATACTGCCCCATGTCCATGTTGAGGTTGGCCGCAGTCGTGCTGTATTTTTCGTTCGCGAGACTGGACGACTGGTAGCCCATCAAATGCTCGATCTTCATCGCCAGGAACCGTGTATTGTCCAGCGCTGAGTTTTTCATCCACAGTCCGGTTGCTTCATTGCCGATCAACAGATGCGGTGTGTGGCCGTCAGGATCATCAACGGTGGGAAGCGAGTCCAATCCTAACTTGTGGCTAAGCAGCTTGATGTCCGCTAGTTTTCCAGTGAGGAATAACCAGCCAGGTCCGACGTGATATTTCTCCGCATAGTCTTTGAGCACCTCCGGGGTATCGTGTTCTGGCTCGATCGAGATTGAGTAAAAGAAGACATCTTTGCCCATCCGATCGCCCATGAGTTTCTGAAGTTGGACGAGGCGGGCAGTCTCAAGTGGGCAGCTGTACTTGCAGGTGGTGTAGATAAGGTTGATAGCCACAATCTTGCCCTTGACTAGATCGTCGTAAAAGTGAACCTTCTTGCCGTATTGCGTGGTTAGCTCAACGTTGGGAAAGTGGCTTCCGCCCCGCTGCGAGCTTTCCGCTGCGGAGGGCACATCCTGTTTCGACACCTGCTTTAAGTGCATCCCGCACTTCGGGCAAGAACCGCCAGTCTTTGACTTGACCTCCGGATGCATCGGGCAACTGTATTCGACTTCTTGCTGCTGTGCGAAACTGACTCCAGCGGGGATTTGAGAATTGATTAATAAAGGTATGCTGAACATCAGCATCCCGAGCAAAAGGAGCTTCACGTACTGGAATTTCATATCTGACTTCTCCTTCTCTTAAGCTTGCGTTGAGCTGAGCAACCCCCGGCCAGACGGAAAGCCGTACGGTTCCGTCTGCGAACGATCGCTCAGCTCAAGCTCAGGCGCCGCGAAGCGCGATTAATTGACAGTGAAGGTGCCAACACCCGAGGACTTAAAAACGTTGGTTCCATAAGTGAGGGTTGCGCTCGTCAGTTTCCCAGTGCTGGTGTCGAAGTTGAGCGCGGCAGTCGCCAGAAATGAACTGGCCTGCTGGCCATCCGTGGCGCTATCGAAGTAGGGGATGGTGACGACGATAGTGTCGGATGCCTGGAACGGCCTGAGTGCGGTAGCGTGATTGTCTCCCGTGACATAAGTCTTGAGAGTTTTTCCGCTCCCCGTTGTTCCCTGCAGCTGCGAAAAATCGAAGTCGAGCAGGACCAGCGGTGCGAGTGTAGTCGAGGTGTTATCTATCACCCGTCTACATTTGATAGTCACGCTTCCATTGACCGCAACGGTGGTCGTTCCTTCGGTCACCGTGCCGGTTGTCGCGATCGTGACGCTGCTGTCGATGGTACTAGTACCAGTGGTCTGCGCCTGGACGGACGGATTTCCCAAGGCCAGCACCGCAACGACACCGACCAGGAGTGTTAGGACGTTCGCGCTAAATCGCCGTCGCCCTGTTTTGCTGTTTACCTGTGTCTTCATGGTATCTCCTTTGTTAACTCGCCTTAGAAAGCGGTCGGAAGTATTTCCGTCGGGGGCACAAACGTGACGCCCTGCGGTGTCGGTCTCGGAGTCGGCAGCGGTCGCAGGAACGGCGCGCCGTTATCGTCAATCTCCCAGCGCAACAGCATCGCGTTGTCTTCGTGCATGGTGTTGTGGCAGTGCTCCATGAACATGCCGCCAAAGTCGCGGAACTGGAGCGTGATTTTAACTTCTCCCCCAGGTCTCAGGCGCCACACATCTTTGCGCCCGCGCTCCCAAGCGGGAACGTTAGCAGCACTTCCGTCGCGAGCCAGGGTCTGGCACTCCTCGAAGTGGATATGAATCGGGTGATCCCAACCACCGCCACCGTTCTTCAACGTCCATATCTCTCGGGTACCGAAACGTGGCGCCGCAGAGATACGGCCAAAGTCAGCGGCGAGCGTTCCTTGCTGATTATCAGTTTCAATACCCCACGGCCCGAAGAACGACGACACAGGGTCGTTGGTCGTCTGATTAGCGCCGCGGTTGAATTCGAAGACACGTTCGCGAGCCACCGGAATAGCAGACAGGTCCGGGTTTGGGATCAGCGTGGACGGCACCTGACTTATATCGGGTTGTGCGGGGTTGCGAGCGATTCGGAACTCGAGGAATTTTCCAACACAAGGATCGGGCGAGTTGCCTGAGAGTGCCTCGGCGATACTTAGATCCTTGTCGACTCTCTTGCCGTCCTGGTGTTCAGCCAGGTTCACCATCCATATCTTCTGGCCAACGGTGTAGCGAGAGAAATCAATGACGATGTCGTAGCGTTCCGCGATGCCCTGCTCGTCTAGTTGAGTGAGCGTTACCGGGTGCGGAAGCAGATTGCCGTCATTGGCGATCTGGATCATCGTCGAGCCGTCACTCAGCGCGATCTTGAAGAAGCGCGAGACTGACCCATTCAGGATGCGGAAGCGATACTTGCGCCGCTCAACCTCCATGAAAGGCTTGTAAGTGAGGTTTACGGTCATTCGATCGCCCAGGAACCCGTCGAATTCAAAGATGTCCATGGCGAGCTGCCCGGTCGAGTCCCAGGCTTTATCGGCAAGCATGAGGTTCACGTCATAGTCGAGGTTGCCCCACGATTTGCCGCTGACGCTGGCGCGACCACTCGGTAACCTGAGGTTGACACCGTCGACAATGTCTTCGGCGCCTCGATCGAGGCCGCTATAAATATTGAACATTCCTGCCATGCCCTTGTAGACGTTCTGCGCGGTGAAGCTGAACATGTGATCGTGGAACCAGTGAGTGCTCATCGTCTCGTGCCAGTCACCGGGGATCTTGTTAAGACCGCCGGCATCCGTCGGACCGGAGGCGCGAGCATCAGTGGCTGTCGTATTGATACTGTTGCGACCTGCGAGGACGATTGGGTAGTGATAGTCATAAAACTGGTTGGGGAAGAAGAACGCACCAGTGAAGCCGTCGTTCTCCGCTCCGTGATGCCCGTTGTGTTCGTGCGTAGAAATCGTGTGGATGCCGAAGCCTCCGTTCTGGTTTTGGTTAACGGGGAGTTTGTTGCGGAGGCGGAAGAGAACTGGTTCCCCATACCGGACCAGCATGAGCTTGGGAGGAATGGTTCCGTTGTAAGTCCAATCCTTCAGAACGTTCTGGATGGGCAGACCCGGGTGAAACTGGAACGGAATAGGAGTGGCCGGGTTGATGCCGGAATTCTGGAGCGACGGAACGGTAGGATTGTAAACATTATTGGTCTTGGCACCCTCCATCGTGGCCTGGATGGCAATCACGGGCGGAAGTTGGGCGAACTGTTGGTGCGCCCAGATCGGTCCCGGGGGTCGTCCCTCGATCGGACCTGTTCCTCCGCCGAGCGCAGGGTCAACAGGTTGTTGGGTGGTATTCGCCTGAGCGGTTGGCGCCGGATTCAAAACAGAAACCGGTTGCCGCGGCAACACGTCGAAACGTGGCATCGGCGTAGAAAATGCTTGCACTCCGAACAACGGACTAGGCGGAAGTCCGGTCGGAATGTTGGAGTCGGCGAATGCGCTGCGGGCAAAGGGACTGAGTCCGCTGATTGGAATCATCAGGCCGGCTCCAGTAAATAGTCCCATTTTGATCAGATCACGGCGCGAGACTTGTCCGTGGGAGTGTGCTTTGATGATATCCCAACGGTTTCTTCGAGCGTTCTCCGCTTCTCGCAGCCGAGCTTTCGAGGCCTTTGGTGACAGAAAGAAGTTTCTATCGGACATCTTTTCTCCTTTTTTAGTGCAGTAATCCGGAAGGGTTCTTCGCCCACGGTGAAACGTTCAACAAGGCGGAACCTTTATTCAGATCCAATGGCACAGACTGGTGTGGCTTGTAACGCAATGACGAGAGCCGTCATAAGCGTCAACTATCAAGCGACTTCAAACCTGAGTAGCGTGAGGCTACAACGCGGCGGAAATCATGAATGTCAACCAGTTGACAATTGGTGGAACCCGTCGTTCTCGCGATTAGCTTGCAAGGTAAACTACGCGCTCTGTCGTGAACATAACTAAAAATCGTTGAGATGATTTTTCTCCTATGTATTTTTCAACACCTTGCTCGCACTGTATGGCGCCAACCCTCGTAAGCCCAGAACTTGAGAGATGAGTTGTGTCCCCGGCCGCAATTTCTCCCCTCATTTAAGCAATGTCACTCCTCACAAATTAAGAGTACGTCCTGGAAGTGTGTTTCACGCATTTCCGCGCATTGTCGAAAGATTGGGAGTACCCAAGCTTGCCGACAGTGTCATTTCTGGATAAGTCACGTACAGATCTTAAGGGACAATCAGTATGCTCCAATCAACAGAAACTGCTTATGATTTTGCCAAGCTTTGGTCAACAACCCGACTCGAGCTGATTAGGGCAATGAATCAGGCAACACATCAGTTCAATGCGATGATGCGCATAACAAAACGCCGGCGTGGCGAGTGGATCTTCATGCTTGGCGACCCAGCGGACAGCATCTACCTCCTTCGGGAAGGCCGGATGAAGATCACTGCGTTAGGGGTGGATGGTCACGAAGTGTTGCATGAAATAATTGGCCCAGGCGAGATTTTCGGTGAGACAAATGCAATCCTCGGTATTCCGCGCACGTCTTCGGCTCAGGTTCTCGAGGCTTCGCTGCTATGTGAAATACGCCGAAGGGATTTTGAATCTCTGTTAACCGCACATCCGGAGTTCTCGTTGCAGTTGCTCAAATCTGTGGGACTGCGGTTAAAGAAAGCAGAAGCACAATTGCTGAATGTCATTTGCAACGATGTCTCCACGAGGGTAAGGGAAGCTTTGATCGACCTGATAGCTATAGAGTCAGGGATACCGCCGGATCAGCCTGTCAGGATAAGAATCACACAGCAGGATTTGGCAAATCTGATCGGAGCGTCCCGGCAGATGACCTCGCAGTCTCTGAAAGAATTGGAAGATTCGAGCGTGTTGAGACTTATGTACCGCAGTATCTTGGTGATTGCCCCACACAAACTCCGCAACGAACAGGCTCCTGAAAAACACGTGAACGGGCAACTGCCCAACCGGCAACGTTGTCATGTCACAAGCCACGCTGCTTAATGCATCTGAGATCTTCGGGTGTGCGAATGGCTTTGCGCTACACGCACGCGACCGATGAGTCGAAGCGCCGAGCAGTTGAAAATCTGGTGAAACCGATTGGACCAAGTGACGAATCGGTGACAAATGAAAAAGGCAGGGTCGCCGCCCTGCCCTAAAGTCGTTGATTCTATTGGTGGAGCAGAGGGGGGTCGAACCCCTGACCTCCGCATTGCGAACGCGGCGCTCTGCCAAACTGAGCTACTGCCCCACGCGGAGTGCCATATTAGGAATCGTGCCCGAGTAGTGTCAAGGCGTGCGTGAGGGCGGCGTCGAGTTTAGCAACATTTTTGCCGCCGCCTTGCGCGATGTCGGGTTTGCCGCCGCCACGGCCATCGAGCATTGTACAGGCCTCGCGCATCAACGCGCTCATGTCGCCCTCAGCGTCTGACGAGCGGGCGAAGACGAGACGCGCTGTGTCTTTGTCGCGGGAAGCCAGCAACGCAACGACGCCGGGCTTTGCAATCAAAGCTTGCGCCAGTTTCTTTAGCGACTCAGCATCGCGTCCGTTGAAAACTTGCACAACCACACCTCGAGACGCAGCGGCCAACAACTTCTGCGCTTCAACTTCAGCTGCCAACTCCTCGAGCGCACGTATGCGGCGATTCAACTCCTTGTGCTCTTCAACCATCTGCGCCGCAAGTTGCGGCGCATCGTCGCGGCCGGTGCTGAACAACGCCGCGACTTCACGCGCGCTCCGATTTGCCTTGCGATAATCCGCGAGCGCGCGCGTGCCTGCGACAAACTCAATGCGCGTCAAACCCTTCGCGCGCTCCCACGAGCGCACCGCGATCATGCCAACTTCACCAGTGCGATACGCATGAGTGCCGCCACACGGCGTCAGATCGAAACCTTCAATCTCAATCAAACGCAGATCACCATCACGCGCCGGCCCTTTTCGCAACGGTAGTTCGGCCGCCTCAGCCGACGTCACCTTACGAATTTCTATCGCTCGATCTTCCCAGACAACGTTGTTCGCGAGCTCAACGGCGCGTTCGATTATCTCGGTCGTGGGATTATTCAGGTCGACGTCGATCTCGCACGACGTTTCGAGTACACGAAAACTCTTCGTCGGCGCGTTGAAGAGCTTTACGAAAGACTGAGAGAGGATGTGCTGGCCGGTGTGTTGTTGCATGTGGTCCAACCGGCGAGACCAATCCACACGGCCCTGGACCACAGTTCCACGCGACGGCATCATTCCCTGGACCACATGCAGCACGCCATTGTCACCGTCATCGATGCACTCAACCACCCGTGCGCCGTTGAGCGTCCCGGTATCACTCGGCTGTCCACCACCCGTCGGATAAAACGCAGTGCGGTCGAGCACGATGGCGGTCCAGCCACTGACGCGATCCGTGACGTCAACGACGCGAGCGTCAAACTCGATCAGATGAGAATCAGAATAATAAAGACGTTCAGTTACGGCCATTGTAAGATAACCAGCATGAGAGCTTCTCCACGCAGACTAATAATCGCAACAGCGATCATCGCGCTATTCGCCGGCATTTCCGCAGCCGAGGAACCGCCGCTGAAATCGATCACTTACCGGCTTTCGATGTCGCGACCAGTGTCGCATCTTTTCGAAGTGTCGATCCTAATCGAATTGCCGGACGAATTGAAAGACAAGTCGCTCCAGTTGCAGATGGCCAAGTGGTCTCCGGGGCGCTATGGCGTCTTCGATTTCGCGAAGAACGTGCAGGAAGTGCGCGCCGTCACTGGAGGCATAGCGCGTCCAGTGACGCGAATAAACGATCAAACGTGGAGCGTGTCGCCAGTCGGCGCCACGAACCTCACGGTCTCTTACAAAGTCTTCGCCAACGATCTCGACGGCACTTTTTCACAGCTAAACACCCGCCACGCCAATTACAACGGCGGTTCGATCTTCATGTACGTCGTGGGCCATAAACCGGATCCGGTGAAATTAACAATCCAGCCTCCCGCCGGCTGGAAAATCGTAAATGGTCGATTAGACCATGCAGGTCAAACTGAGTGGCAGTTTCCAAACTGGGACGTGATGATCGACACGCCAACGGAGATGGCGCCGGATTGGACGCAGGATGATTTCGTGGTTGACAGCAAGAAGTATCACGTCGTCGTACATTCGTTCGGTGACGAAGGCGGCAAGCGGACGGGGCTCGTGAAGGATATCGAAAAGATCGTGCGCGCGGAGGTGGCGATGTGGGGACCGCCCGAGTTTGAGGAGTACACGTTCCTGCTTCACTTTGCGGCTGACGATCGTTCCGGAGATGGGATGGAACATCTCACCTCAACTCAGATCATCCGGCCCGGCGCACTCGGTGATCCCGGTGTGTATGAAGACACACTGGGCACAGTGGCCCATGAATTCTTTCACGTTTGGAACGTCAAAAGGCTGCGTCCACAGGAACTTGGACCATGGGACTTCACGCGTCCAGTAGCTACGCGCGGTCTCTGGGTTGCCGAAGGCTTCACGAACTACTACGGACACTTGATGTTGCGACGCGCGGGCATTTTCGACGACAAAAAGTTTCTGGCCCAGGAAGCGGAGACAATCAAGCGCGTCGAGAGCGCGCAGGGAAGTCGTCTTATGAGTGCGGAAGAGTCGTCACTTTCGGCGCCGTTTATTGATAACGCACCGCATGCGCAGACCACTAACCTCCAGAACACTACGATCAGTTATTACCCGAAAGGTGAGCTCATTGGCATGGTGATGGACTTGCTGGTGCGTGGACGATCTAAGGGCACGTCGTCGCTCGACGACGTGATGCGCGCGATGTATGAGGAGTTTTATCTGAAGAGTCCGAACAGCAGCTACTATCTGCGTGGCCGAGGATATCAGCCGGAAGATCTCGAGCGCATCGTGTCGCTTCGTTCAGGTGTCGATTTTAGTAACTTCTTCAAACGGCACATTCGCGATGTTGAGGTGCTGCCTTACGATGAGGCGTTTGCGTACGTTGGATTGCGGCTGGTGAAGACGCAGGCGAAGGATCCATATGATCTCGGACTATCAGTCCAACTTGGACCAACGCGCCAGGTCATGATCACCAACGTTCGCAACAACTCGCCGGCGGAGAATGCGGGATTGCAAGCCGGGGATGTGATCATATCGTTCGCCGGAAAAGAACCGCTTGCGCGTTTGAAGGCGGGCGAGTCACTGCCGGTGACGGTTAAGCGCGATCGACTTACGATCAAGACGAATATTGTGGTGGGCGAACCCGAGGTATTTGATTACAGAATCGAAGAGAAGCCCGATGCGACGGTTGAGCATAAAGCGCTGCGCGCCGCGTGGCTAAAGGGATAAAAAGATTTCACGCAAAGGCGCAAAGCCGAGCCGCAAAGCCGCAAAGGAAAACCCTTGTTCTGCAGCTTTGCGTCTTTCTTTGCGACTTTGCGTGAAAGTTTCTTAAGGCACGATGACTTCGAGGGAGTGCGGGGCGATCTCGAAGCGCATCGGTAAGGAGCCGATCAATTCGCCATCAATCTGGACCGGGGCATCGCCGCGGGCTTTCACGCTTACGGTGTTTAGGAAGCGCACTTCAGGTTTATCGCGCGGCATGCCGTTGCGCAACGCGTGTGAAAGCAGGTGCAGGTAACGCCTCCGGCTGGTCGTATTGATGATACAGACTTCGAATTCGCGTTGGTCTAGTCGCGCGCCGGGTGTGATTGCAAGGTCGCCGCCGTAACGCGGCGCCTTACCGATCGCTGCAAACGTTGCGTTGTACTCGTCGCCGTTAATTTCGAGCGTGAAAGGCTGCGGGTTCCAGTTTGCAAGATGACTCAGACCCGAAAGCCAAAAAGCGCCTTTGCCGATACGCTTCTTCAGTGACGGCTGCACGCCCTGAACCACGGAGGCATCGAGACCGATACCCGCCATCAACACGAAGTGACGGCTCTGATTCGTCGTCTCATCAATCATGAGACCGAGATAGATCTTGCGTGACTTACCCGCGGCGACTACTGCGACGGCCTGTTCCTCGTCGAGAGGCAAACCAAGCTCGAGCGCGAGAACGTTTGCAGTACCACGAGGAATTATGCCGAGACGCGCATCAGTTCCAGCCAAACCCTGAATTGCTTCGTTGATGGTGCCGTCGCCGCCCGCAACGATCACATCAGTGCTGCCATCACGCGCGGCGCGCGCGGCTATCTCGGTCGCATCGCCTGGTCCACTCGTCAACTGTAGATCGACTTTAAGGCCAAGTGACTCAAGACGCGAGACAATGTCCTGAATCGGTCGACGTCGCGAGTTATAACGACCAGTCTTGGGATTGGAGATCAATATTGCCTTGCGCGTAGCCATGTCGCTAAGTTTGAAGCAGAACACCTGCGTCGCGCAAATCGTCCGTTTCGAAGCCTTCCGTAAAAGAATCATAAATGGGTGCGAGAAGATTACGGGCTTCGACAACTTTGCCCTGAGATCGATAAAGTCGCGCGAGGCTCAGCCCCGTGCGTAACTGCCACGCTTTTGCTTTCTGCGACTCCGCAATCTGAAGCGATCGCCTGAAACAGTCTTCAGCATTCGCCTGGTTTTCCGTCGACTGCTTCAACAACAACTCGCCTTTGACACGATACAGCTCGGCTTCGTAATAACCCTCGCCTTTGCTGTTTACCATCGCGATTGCTTCGTCAAGCAAAAGCAGTGCCTCGTCAATTTCATTGAGTTTGGATAACGCTTCGGCCTGCAGTGCCAGAAAATGCGGACGAACGAGGAATGTTCCTGTTGCATCAAGAGCAGCAAGGCCCTCGCGGATCTGATCGATCGCCTCCCGTGCGCCACCGTGTTTGCTTGCCGACCACGCCTGCATGATCGTCGCCATCGCGCCATACAACGCCAGACCATGTTCGCGCGAGATGTCGATAACAGCTTCGGCATAGTATTGCGCCATCAGACTGTCGCGACGGAGTTGATAGAGAACGCTCGCGAAGAAAGCCGCATGCGCCAGTCCGTGTGGCTCAGAAAGTTCGCGCGCGCGCGTCAGTGCTTCTTCAATACGTGCCAGCGACTGATCGGGAGAACCGGTGAACCAAAGTGACCAGGCAGCAAAACACGGCATCGCGACGCCTGGATTCAGGGCGTAGAGAAAAGAGTCGTCACGATGTTGAGTGGGATCGTAGATCGCGAGCGCTTTTTCGAAATGGTCCAACGCGAGCTCAAAATTGCCGAGATGAAGGAAGGTCGTTTCGAGGGCCCAGTGACCGCGCAGCGCGAGTCCCGGATAAGGCAGCCGCTCAGATAGTCGCAAAAATTCCTCAGCGATGTCGCGCGCAGTCTCGAACTCCGCGCTCAACGTGTGAAACGTCCACAAGCCCCAGAGAACTTCAGAAATGTCGGGCGAGTCGCCTAACTGTTCATGGAGTTCTCGTGCCTTCATGTAAACTCGCCCGACGTTTGGCGACGCGTAACCCTCGATCGCGATCAATGGCACACCAAGTGTGAGGTGCAAACAAAGTGCTTCGTTTATGACTTCACGCGTCTCGGGCAGTTTGCCGATTAACTCGATCCCGCGACGCGCGAGACTAACGGCCTCCTGGTACGCAAAGCGACGGATGGCGATGTTCGCTCCCACTTTGAGATAGTGCCCGGCGCGCAGGTAGTCCCGGCCGCGCTCAAAGTGCATCGCGAGCTCCACTGAAATCTCAGGCGCGCGTTCACCATAAACTTGCTCACCACGCTCGGCTATCAGCCGGTGCATCTGCGCACGCCGTGTTTCCGGCAAACGTTCATACAAAACGTTCTGATACAGAGCGTGAACGAAGCCATAGCGAGTCGTTACTTCTCCATTCGGGAGTTCATGAATGCCGCAGTCCTGAATGTACTGCCGCTGACGTACCAACTCCACGCAACGCTCTTCAACGTCCAGCGGATCCTCTTCGAGACCGGCCGCGAGGGCGAGTGTCGAGAACTCGAGCCCGGCGACACTTGCCGCTTCGAGTGTCCTTTGCTTGTCCGGATCGAGAAGTTCGACTTGTCTTTCGATCATCTGCCTGATGTTGTCAGGCACTCCGAGTTCGACCTTATCTTTGTCAACGCTCAAATCCCAACCGCCGCTGTTACGCGGGACAATTAAGCCCGTCTCCAAAAGGTAGTCGACGGTATTCACCATAAACAGCGGATTTCCATCGGTGCGCTCGTGTATCAACGTAGACAAGCCAGCGGGAAACTTGTTACCGGGAAACCGAACGGTCAGATAATCTTTGGTCGCCGCGGCAGTGAGATATTCGAGCGGCATTTCCTTGCACAACTGCTTCGCGAGCAATTGCTGTTTGACCACTTTCAGTGGATGGCCACTGACGTTGAGTTCGATGTCGCGATACGTTCCGAGCAGCAGCAGGTGAGCGGGCCGGCGTTGCGTGGCCAGATACGAGATGAGATCGAGCGTCGAGTAATCACTCCAGTGCAGGTCTTCTAATATAAGGACGAGCGGCACTTTCGCCGCGAGCAGATCCAACGCCTCACCCATCTCTCGCAACATGCGTTCGCGAGTGGCGCCCGACACCTCCCTGCTTAACAACTCCCGGTCCGACGGGCTCAACAGCCAGGGCATTTGCAGCAACCATAGCGGCGCGTGAGCTCGCAGTAATTCAGTGATTTTTCCATCTTCACGACACAAGCGCCCGATTGCCTCGAGCACAGGCAGGTAAGCTTCCCCAGTCCCATACTGCTCTAAACATTGCCCACGCCCGACACGAATAGTTCCGTCCATAGGAATCGTCCGTACAAAGGCGTCGATTAACGAGGTTTTCCCGATACCGGCTTCACCAGTGATAAATCCGATTTGCCGTTCGCCACGCTTTGCCCTTCGCAGCCAGCGTTGCAATCGCGCCAACGGCTGTTCGCGGCCTACCACGTCGCTGAAAACGGGGAATGCGCCCGAGTAGAAGTTGTCCTGAGACCGTGATACCTGCTCCGAATCGACGATCTGACCGATGAAGCGATAACCGCGCCGATGAGCAGTTTCAATGAATTGCGGTGTTTTAGGATCGTCTTCGAGGGCTTCTCGTACCTGTTGAACGGTGACTTTAAGAACCGCATCACCGACAAACGTCTCCGGCCAGACGGCGTTCAGCAACTCATCTTTAGTGACAAGCTGGCCTGGATGTTGAATCAGGTAATTGAGCAGGGCAAAGGCTTTCGGCCTGATTTTTAGCGCTTCAGGGCCTCGCCACAGACATTCATTAGCGAGATCGAGGGAAAACCGATCGAAAGATATCCGCTTTTCGTTCGCGATGGGGTTCATAGAGGCACACAACCTCCATACGTTAATCGCGCATTTTCGATGCGTTTTGGTCCTATCTATTACGAAAAAACTTTACCGGACGTTTACCGAAAGTTTATGACTGCATTCGCAGCAACCTCTATCTTGACGCTGGTGGCACTTAACTGATCGGAAAGAAAGAGGAGTTTGTTATGAAGAACGTAGTGGTAAAGTTCGGGCTGCTCGCAGTGATCACGATGATTGCAGCGATTGTTCCCGCAAAGGCGCAGAGCCTTCAGTATAAATTAACCGCGAACATTCCGTTCGATTTCACAATAACCAACAAGAAGTTGCCGGCTGGTAAATACTCAGTCGTCCGTGCTCAAAACAGCAACGGAGATCAGGTTTTACTGTTCAGCAGCGCGGATGGACATCAGCAATTATCTCGCTTGACCATCCCTGTTTACGCACGTGATGTGATGAAGGCAGGCGTTCTGGTTTTTCACCAGTACGGAGATGACTACTTCCTGACCGAAATTTGGCCGGCAGGCGGTCAAACGGGACGGGCGCTTCCAAAATCACGTGCTGAACGTGAGCTCCAGCGGCAAAGTAATGACGCTAAGGTCGCTCGAGTAGATCTCAGATAACTGGACAGCAAGCACTTTCAGAAACTAGACAAGCCACGGATGACCAGCAACATCCGTGGCTTATTTTCACACAAAGGCACAAAGGAAAGACACAAAGGTTTTCTTGTGCCTTTGCGTCTTCCCTTTGTGCCTTTGTGTGAAATTTTATTCGAGGCGATAGTTCGGGGCTTCCTTGGTGATGATCACGTCGTGAACGTGTGATTCTTTCAGTCCGGCTGAAGTGATGCGCAGGAATCGCGTACGCTCCTGAAACTCTGCGATCGTGCGGCAACCTGTGTAGCCCATGCCGGAACGAAGACCGCCGACAAGTTGAGTCACCATTTCCGCGAGCGTGCCTTTGTAAGGAACGCGCCCTTCGATTCCTTCGGGAACCAGTTTGGCGTCGCTCTCGGTCATGTCCTGCGCGTAACGATCGCGAGAACCCTCGCGCATCGCCCCGATCGATCCCATGCCGCGATAAGTTTTGAATGAACGACCCTGGAACAAGATCACTTCGCCGGGTGCTTCTTCTGTTCCGGCAAACAGTGAACCAATCATCACTACGTCTGCGCCGGCTGCGATCGCTTTGGCCACGTCGCCTGAAAACTTCACGCCACCGTCAGAGATTACCGGCACGTTTCTCTCTCGCGCGGCTTTAACACAACTCGAAATCGCGGTTATCTGCGGCACGCCCGCGCCGGTTACGACTCGCGTAGTGCAGATCGATCCTGGTCCAATACCGACTTTGATCGCGTCGACACCGGCGTCGATCAATTCCTGCGCGCCCGCAGTTGTGCCGACATTGCCGGCAATGAGATCTGTTTCGCCGTGGCGTTTCTTGATGTCTTTGACTGCTTCGATCACGCGTGACGAGTGACCGTGCGCAGTGTCGATCACCAGACAATCAACACGCGCTTTTACGAGCTCATCGGCGCGTTCGCGATAATCGCCGGTGGCGCCGATCGCCGCGGCCACTCGCAGTCGCCCGAGATTGTCTTTTGCGGCTGTCGGATATTTGATGGCCTTCTGAATGTCTTTGACGGTGATCAGTCCTTTTATATGTTTGTCATCGTCAACGACGAGCAACTTCTCAATGCGATGTTTTTGCAGAACCGCTTTCGCCTGTTCCAACGTAGTTCCGACCGGAACAGTCACCAGCGGTTGTTTCGTCATTACTTCAGTAACCGGAATGTCAAACCTCGTTTCAAAACGAAGATCGCGATTGGTGATGATGCCGACGAGATGACCGGATTCATCAACCACCGGCACGCCGCTGATGTGAAATCGCTCCATCACCTGCAACGCTTCGCGCACCGGGCGATCCGGTCGAATCGTTACGGGATCGACGATCATCCCCGATTCAGATCGCTTCACTTTATCGACTTCTTCCGCTTGTCGCTCAATGCTTAGATTCTTGTGAACGACTCCGATACCGCCTTGTTGGGCCAATGCGATCGCGAGCGCTGCTTCGGTCACAGTATCCATGGCTGCGGAACAGAGCGGGATCTGCAGCCGGATGTTTCGCGTGAAGCTGGTAGAAGTATCAGTTTGGGAGGGTAGAACGTCGGAACGATCTGGTATTAAAAGTACGTCGTCGAAGGTGAGCCCTTCGTAAATGTCAGAAGTAATCATGTAAGGTCATTATACATAGATGGCTGTGTTTGGTTGAGTGCGACTGAAGTTTGATCGCTTGCCACGGGTACTGCCGCGCGTTTTTGAAACCAGTGCAGCGCAGCGAGGGCGGCAGCGGTCAATACTGCGAGAATCAATATTGCCAGGATGACGGTCAGGACTGGTGAACGTGTGGCCGGCGTGTCTGTATAAACTTTCGAATGCAGCGGCGTGGTGTTGATCTCGTCTGATGTCTCGCCATGCTCACGCAAGTAGCGCGTATAACCTTCGATAGCTTCACGTTCATCGTAACCAACACACTTCGCGTACGCCTTAATAAAGCTTCGGTTGAATACACCTCCAGGCAGGCGCTTGTAGTCGTTGGCTTCGATGGCTTCGAGATAATGGACGGAAATACGTGTTTGATCGCAGATCTCGCGTAGGCCAATGCCTCGCTCCTCGCGGGCGAGTCGCAATTGTTCGCCTATACTCGCTGCCATCTCCAATCGCTCGATCCTGGCGTCGGGTTGGTTGAACGATTACCCCAGGTCTATTGCTGCGCCGCTTGAAGAATCAGGTACAACTCCCACTTTTTCTGCACTATAGCTTGCGCTGCTAAACGGTGTCAAACTTTTGTATCGCAAAAGATCTGCGTCTCTTGCTTCTTGTCGCCCACGGTGGTACGTTGACGCAACAGTGACCTGATACAGTCGCTTTTAATCTCTACAATAGACAAAAGTGAGGACAAAGAGATGCCCCTGGAAGCACTCGGAATGGTTGAGACCAAAGGATTCGTGGGTGCAGTTGAGGCCGCCGATGCGATGGTCAAAGCAGCGAATGTACAACTTCTCGGGAAGGAGTACATCGGCGCCGGCTATGTGACGATCTTTGTGCGCGGTGATGTTGGTGCGGTTAAAGCGGCGACTGATGCTGGCGCGGCAGCAGCGCGCAGAGTCGGAGAGTTGATCAGCGTTCACGTGATTCCGCGCCCGCACGCCGAAGTCGAACGTGTGCTGCCCGTGAATGGACGCACCGGATTGAGCCCTGATGAACAGTCCCTTCAGGGCGGTGGCGCGCGTGGACAGTTGGGCCAGGGCGATCAAGGCCGATCGTTAGGCGCCGGAAACCGCGAAGCGAACAAAGAGCGGACGCGATAGTCCTTTGTTTTATCCACAGATTAAACAGATTTTTTTCAGTTAATCTGCGTAATCTGTGGATAAGGTTCGGAGTTACTCATGTCTGTCGACAAGGATCTGGTTTCAGTACAGCAGGCGCGTGACCTGGTAGAGGCGGCGCATCGAGCGCAGGTACAGGTGGCCGAATTCGATCAGACGAAGATCGATCGCATCTGTGAAGCGATGGCGAAAGCCGCACTGGCCGACGCCGCGCGATTGGGAGCGATGGCCGTCGAAGAGACCGGCTACGGCGTCCCGGATGACAAACGAGAGAAGAATCGTTTCGCTGCTGAAGATGTCTGGAACTATTTCCGCGGCTTGCGGACAAAGGGTGTTGTTTCCGAGTCGAAAGACGTTGTAGAGATTGCCAGCCCGCGCGGAGTTGTGGCGGGCATCATTCCTTCCACTAATCCGACTTCAACCGCCATCTTCAAAATCCTGATTGCGATTAAATCGCGCAATACTGTCGTGCTGTCGCCGCACCCGTCGGCAGCGAAATGTATCAACGAGACCGCGCGTGTGATGCGCGAGGCCGGAGTTAAAGAAGGTCTGCCTGCCGACGCGATCGGTTGCATGTCAACAGCGACGATCGAAGGCACGGAAACACTGATGAAGCACAAGCAGACCGCGGTGATCCTCGCCACCGGAGGCATCGGTCTCGTGCGTGCTGCGTATTCGTCAGGCAAGCCGGCGTTTGGAGTTGGACCAGGCAACGTGCCGGTGTGTGTTGAGCGAACTGCGGATGTTCCGAAAGCGGTGCAGGATATTTTGACGGGCAAGTGTTTTGACAATGGGACCATCTGCGCTTCAGAGCAGGCAGTGATTTGTGATGCTCCGGTCGAGCAGGCAGTGCGCGAACAGTTCAAACTTCAGGGCGCGCATTTTCTTTCCGCTGCTGAAGCGGATCAACTGGGGAAAGTAGTGGCGACTCCGCAGCGTTCACTGAATCCCGCGATCGTCGGTAAATCTGTTGAAGTGATCGCGAAGATGGCTGGTTTGACTGTACCGCCGGGAACCCGTTGTTTGCTTGCTGACGTGGCGGGTGTCGGGCGTGATTATCCGTTGTCGATGGAAAAGCTTTCTCCGATCCTCGCGTTTTATGTAGTTGACGGACTGGAAGCATGTGCGGCGCGCGCCCAGGAAGTGTTGCACTATGGCGGCATGGGCCACACTGCCGGCATTCACACGCGTTCACGCGAAGCGGCGGTGAAGTTTGGCGCGGAGATGCCGGCGTCGCGTATCACTGTGAATACGCCGACGACGCACGGCGCGATCGGATTCTCGACTGCGTTACCCCCCTCGATGACACTTGGTTGCGGATCGTGGGGTGGGAACGTGACGTCTGACAATGTTTCGCCGCTTCACTTGATGGACATTAAGCGTGTTGCTTTTGAAACTCGGCCGGTCAAGAGCACGCGTCCGGTAGTTAGTGCGCAACCAGTGTCGCAACCGACGTCGGCAAAGCAACCCGCAGTCGCCGGCGGCAAGATCGATCGTCAGGAGATTGCCGCGATAGTCGATCGTTTCCTTGCGGGCAAGCGTATCGAAACACCGCCAGTGATCGAGAGTGAAGCGGGAAGTATGTACACCGCACCGGCGCCCGCACCACCACCGTCGCCAAAAGAAATACCAGTGAGCAAGCCCGCTGCGCCATCAACTAACGGCTCCAAAGCGGTCGAATTTGTAAGTGAAGACGACGTGCGTCGCGCAATTCAGAAAGGTGAAAAGATATACATCAACGCGCGAACGATCATCACACCTTCAGCGCGTGACATCGGCGATCCGGCGGAGGTTTTTGCAAAAGTCTAATCCGTGTAATCTGTGGCTAAATGTTTCTAGCAAAAGTTGTAGGCACAGTTTGGTCGACGAAGAAGACGCCCGATCTCGAGGGCGTCAGGTTTCTGATCGTGCACCCTTACGATCTCGACAAAGAGCCGACTCGCAACATCGTCGTGGTTGCCGATCGACTCGGGGCGGGAACAGGTGAAATGGTGATGTGCGCTTTCGGCAAGGCAGCGAGATCGGCGATTGGAAATCAGGACATGTCGATCGAAGCTGCGGTGGTGGGGATCGTCGATCGCGTTGACATCAGCGACACAACGTCTGAAGAGATGCGCGAAGCGGCCCGCAAACTCATACAGGAAAATGGCAGACCCTAAACCCAACCAGCCCTGATCCCATCCTTTCTCATGGCCAATGAAGACCTGATTTATCGAATTACTCGAGCGGTTTACGACCGCTTGGGAAGTACAGTTGACGATACGACAGTCGAGCAATTGGTCACTGACATTTATAATCAGGTGGGAACTGCGGCAAACGTTCCGAGCCCCTCGCCAATTGACGGGAGCGCGGCGCAGTTGGGTGCGGCCGAAGGTTCGTCAGACCGGATGGTAATCTCGGTGTTCGGTTTGGACCATCCCGGCATCGTCGCCGGTGTTTCTCAGATTCTGGCCGCAGCGAGTTGCAGTATCATTGACATTAATCAAACTGTAGTGCAGGGAAAATTCGCCATGGTGATCATCGCCGACACTACGCGCGCGCGCGAAAGCACCACCGAGTTGAAAGATCGACTGCGACTGGAAGGCCAGAAGCTCGGCGTTCGCATCTACGCGCAGCGCGAAGATATCTTTAACGCGATGCATCGGATATAGAGTTCGTATGTCAGAGCCGGAAATTGCACGTCGTTGTGTTGCTTGTGGCGTGACTGTGCGCGAGCGCGCGATGTTCTGTCCGCAGTGTGGCAATCCAATCGCTCAGCATCAATCGACCACGACAAACATCTCTGCTGCCGACACTATCGTCGACAACGCACCGGCTGAAACGCGAACGGATCTCGCGATGACTCAGCCGCTGAGTGCGGTGGCGCCCGCGGAAAACCCGCCAATGCAAACGCACGCAGTTGTACACCGACCTACGGATCATTCAGTCAGAGGGCGAGTAGAGCACATACGAAGGGTCTCGAGTGTGATGCTCGATCAGGCGGCGTACGATCCGAGCCTGCGTTTTCTGCTGGTGGCGGCCGCATTCTTCATACTGTTCATTGTGCTACTCATTGCCAGCAAAGTAATCGGATAGATGGAATACACCCAGGCCGAGATTCTTCAGACTGTTGCGATGACCGAGATGGAGCATCTCGATGTGCGAACGGTTACGCTTGGTCTGAGTCTGCTTGACTGCGCAAGCGATTCGCTCGCTGGTGTGGCCCAAAAAGCAGGTGACAAGATTCGCAAATTTGCGGCGCGGTTAGTGCCGACAGTCGATGAGATCGGCGAACAGTTTGGGATCAGAGTCGCGAACAAACGCATCTCGATAACACCGGTTTCACTGATCACTGAAGGTATGCGTGGCGATCTCGTGCAGGTCGCGCGCGCGATCGACGAAGCTGCCGGAACAGTTGGGGTGGATTTCATCGGTGGCTACTCCGCGCTGGTCCAGAAAGGCGCGACTCCTTCCGAAACTCAGTTTCTCGAGTCAATTCCCGCCGCACTGTCCAGCACACAACGTCTGTGTTCTTCAGTCAACGCAGCGACGACACGTGCCGGCATCAACATGGATGTGGTGGGCCAGGTCGGCCGGATCATCAAGGACGCCGCCGAACGAACTCGAGATCGTGGCGGACTCGCGTGTGCAAAGTTTGTCTGTTTTGCTAACGCGGTCGAAGACAATCCCTTTATGGCCGGCGCTTTTCACGGTGTAAGTGAAGCTGAGGCTGTGGTTAACGTCGGTGTGTCTGGTCCAGGTGTGGTCCATCACGCGGTCCGCGACGCCGATCGAGACCTGCCGCTACAGGAACTTGCGGAAACGATCAAGAAACTCTCGTTCAAGCTCGCGCGTGCGGGCGAGTTGGTCGGAAGGGAAGCCGCACGACGACTCGGAATACCGTTCGGCATCATCGACCTCTCTTTAGCGCCGACGCCAGTGCCGGGCGATTCAGTGGCGAACATCATCGAAGCGATGGGGTTCGAGCGCGCCGGCACTCACGGCACGACCGCCGCGCTTGCGTTGCTGACCGATGCAGTTAAGAAAGGCGGCGCGATGGCGAGTGGTTCGGTTGGCGGAATGAGTGGTGCGTTTATTCCGGTGTCGGAAGACGCGGGCATGATCGAAGCAGCACAACTAGGAGCGTTGTCGCTGGCCAAGCTGGAAGCATGGACCAGCGTATGCTCGGTCGGGATCGACATGGTTGCGGTTCCGGGTTCGACTTCCGCGGAAACGATCGCCGCGATCATCGCCGACGAGATGGCGATTGGAGTAATGAATAATAAGACCACGGCGGTGCGGATCATTCCAGTGCCCGGGCGCGACGTTGGTGAGATGGTGGAGTTTGGCGGCTTGTTGGGAAGCGCGCCGATCATGCCGGTAAGCGCTTTCTCATGCGCCGGCTTCATTCGCCGCGGCGGCAGGATTCCGGCGCCGATCCACTCACTCCGAAATTGAGTCACAAAAAGGCACAAGTGACTTTGTGCCTTTTTGTGGCCCATTTTTGATACTATCTTGCCTAAGGAGAATCGCATGCCTGAAGCACTGGGAATGGTGGAGTGTCGTGGCCTGGTGGCGATGATCGAAGCTGCTGACACGATGGTGAAAGCCGCGAACGTTCGTCTTGTCGGTTGGGAGAAGATCGACGCCGGACTCGTCACCGCGATCGTGCGTGGCGATGTCGCTGCGGTTCGCAGTGCGGTTGACGCAGGCGCAGCAGCAGGCAAGCGGGTCGGGGAAGTGGTCGCCACCCACGTGATCCCACAACCTCATTCTGATGTAGATCTCGGAATCCCCGTTTTAAATACAGGCGAGACCACACGCAAGAAGATCAGTGGTTCCGTTAGAGCCAAAGGTTAATTCAAAACCGTCGCTTGCCCCCTCTCGTTAAATTCCCCTCGGATTATTCTTCGGATTTATTACCCGAATTTTGCTTTTATGGGAGACTAACGATGGCGCGAAAGAGAAATATTATAAGTGAACTACTCGAAAAGTTTTCCCACCATGCTACCAGAGCCACCGGAACCTCGGTCGCATTTGTTCTCGCTGTTGGAGTGATTATTGTCTGGGGCCTTACTGGACCAATCTTTGGTTATTCCGACACGTGGCAACTCGTGATCAATACGGGAACCACGATCATCACTTTCCTGATGGTATTTTTGATCCAGCGAGCTCAGAACAAAGACGCGCTCGCCATTCATCTCAAGCTGAATGAAATCGTCGCGGCACTCGAAGGCGCCAGTAATCGTCTGATCGATGTCGAGGATCTAAGTGAGCCTGAGATTGATGCGTTGCGCAATTACTATAAGCGACTGATTGAGCTGGCGAGAAAGGATGACGTACTCACCACTACGCATTCGATTGAAGAGGCGGCGACGAGGCACGGCACGAAGTACAAACGGAAGGCCGCGGATAAACGCAAATAAACGCGGATCAGATCGTTACGGTTTTTTGTTTGGCGTAGTGGTGCTGGGCATCCTCACGGCCGGTGGTCGCGGCGTGCCTGCGCCTTCCTTGCGCGCAAGGCGTCCGGTTCGGGTGAGCGCAATGCGCTTATCGGAATCGCCCCTCGGTTGGTCCACCGAGACTTTGATCGCGCGATAGGTACCGTCCTGCGCTTTATTGGTTGGATTGTAGGAGATCACATACTGCGTCCGCAGATCTCTGATGATCTCATTCGCAATTTCCGGCAATTGGGAGAGTGACTCAGGAAAGAAAGCCCGACCGCCGGTTTCACTCGCGAGCCTGTTGATGAGGTTGACCGCCTTGTCGCGCGGGCTCTTGCGAATTAGTCCTGCTTCTTTTTCCAACTCATTCACAAAGCCGATCACGAAGATCTGTACGTCTTCCTCGCGCAAACGCGCAAAGAGCTGTTCCTGCTTGTAAAAACTATTGCGGTCTTCGCCGTCCGTGATCACGATCAGCGCGCGACGCCGGCGATCGCTTTCATCGCCTTTGCGATACTCGGAAACGTGTTCGGCCGAGAGATAAACAGCGTCGATAATCGCTGTCTGGCCACCTTCAACATAAAAACTGTCGAGACCATCATTCAGCAATTCTTTGTTGTCAGTGAAGTCCTGCACCGTCTCGATCTTGTCGCTACTGATGAACCGGACCAGGAAAGTCTCGTCACCGCGTTTGTTGCTATTGATGATCGTCTTGCCGGCGTCGACCACGCTTTGCAACTGCGAGCGCAGCGAACCGGAAGTATCAACCGCCAGCCCGTAACTGATCGGCACTTCTTCGCGCGTGAACGTCTCGATCGCCTGCGGCACGCCGTCTTCAAAAATATGAAACTCGCTTTGCTGGACGTTGTTGATCGGCCGGTTGTTGCGATCGATCACGCGCACGTGAAGTTGGACCAGTTCCGCGTTGATGCGAATGATGCTGTCTTTGTCGAGTTCTTCGGGCGGCGTCGGTGTTGGAGTTGGTTTGAGACGTGGCGGCGGTGGCGGTTCACCCAGAGTCGGCGCGGTTCGACCGTCAGGCCGAGTGGTTTGCGGGGTCGGCATCGGAGTGGGCGAGGGGGTCGCTGGGGTCTGCGTACTGCGCGGTCGCTCCTGAGCGAAGCCGGCAACTACAAAGATCGAGACCAGCAACGTCCACACCGCAAATACTCCGGTTTTTCTCACATTCCGCTCGCTAAACAACGCTAAAAACTCCTCTCGAACCCAACACTAATAGACAGGATCAAATGATTAACATTTAGGGTTCGCTCATGTTAACCATGTAATCCTGTCAGCCTAAACCACAACGCGCAAGGCTGGGGCAACAGCGTGGCTGATTGGCAACTACCTGACAACCACTGACGCACACGTCCAAGAGATGCCTCGGAGCCAATCCCGCGTTGCCGAAAGCCAGACTTCAACGAGCTCCAGCGGTGGCGTAATAACCTTCCTTGGAGCGCACAAACAATCGCGGCAGACCGCGCGGCGGGGTTACTTTGACCTTCACGCGGTGCCACTTGCCGTCATTAACGAAACTGTCGGGTTTGTAGCCGATGGAGTATTGGTGCCGCAACTCCAGCGCGATTTGCTCAAAAATGTCGTCCATTTCCGCCGCCGAACGCGGGAAGAACGCCTTGCCACCAGACACGCCCGAAAGCTCGTCGAGAATTCCCTGACCCTCCATGCCGAGCGAACTGCCGGCGTCGCTGCCGCTCAGGATGCCGATGGCATAGAGCGTCACATCCGACTCTTTCAACAGCTTCCGAAGTTCGTTGAACGTGTACCGGGAATCGTTGTCCTGGCCATCACTGATGAGGAGCAGCGCGCGTTTGGGGTGCGCGCCGCGTTGCACTTTCTCAACTCCGAGATAGCAGGCGTCGTAGAGTGCGGTCTGGCTCTTGGTTTCAACGAAGGTCAGCTTGTTGAGAACTGAATCACCGTCGCGGGTTCTGTCCAGCAGTAACTGTGCTCTCGAGTTAAATGCGATCAGGAAATACTCGTCGGAATCATGACTGGTCTGAATGAACTTGCTCAGCGCGTCACGCGCCCGTTTTACCTTGTCGCCACTCATCGAACCGGAAACGTCGAAAATCACTCCGACTGAAACTGGTGAGTCGTCGTCACTGAAAAATGTGATCTCCTGTTGCTGCTTGTTGTCGTAGACAGCAAATGCGCCTTTGCTGAGTCCTGAAACATAACGTCCGTAGGTATCAGTGACGGTTACAGTCAGAGTAATCAGGTCAGTGTTAGTGATCACTGAACGATCATCGAGTTCGGTGCCAAGTTTTTTAGGCGCAGGTGACGGCGAAGGAGTTTGCGAAGCGGCGGGGGAAGGCTTTTCCTGGGCAGGATCCTGATTCTGGCTCTGCGCTGCCAGTGCAAAGAACACTGTGACAGCGAGTAGCGAGATGGAAGCCGCCCCAATTTTGGTGGCGTAACGAGTCGGTAAATGCATGTCACCCCCGGTCTACGTTTCGGCGATTCAATTTTTTAAGTACCGGTCAGGGCTCGAAAGGGAACTGTCAACACAGATGCTCGTTTAGGAACGAGTGATGCCCGACTAACAAACCGGAGCATGAAATGTTCACGGGGAGACGGCCGCGCGCGTTTCAAGTTTTGCTGTGCTGCACGGCCAGTCTATTACAGGGGTATCGCTTGGCGCAAGATCTGGCTCTGTGGCCTCTGCGTAACTCTGCGATCTCTGCGTTTGAAAGCGTCCTTAAACGCAGAGATCGCAGAGTGACCGCAGAGAAAACTTTGCTTACACCGGCTCGGCTTCGATGATACTGGCTGGAACTTTCATCGGAATGACGCGCAGTAGTTTGAGACCAGCGGCGCCGAGGAGTTGTGCGAACTCTTTCTCGGTGCGCTCTTTGCCGCCTGTCATTACCAGCATGTTCAGATCGAAGAACTTAGAAAAGTCAGGCTCATTGTTCTCAGGCACAACGGCATCGACGATGATGACTTTGCCCTTCGTTTGCACCTGGTTCCGGATGTTCTTCAGGATAGTGATCGCTCGCTCGTCATTCCAGTCGTGAATGATCCACTTCATAAAGTAGGCATCACCGCCCGCTGGAACCGACTTGAAGAAGTCGCCGGCAATGGTTTCACACCGGTCAGCGAGCCCGGCCGCCTCGATCTTTGTACGAGCGCCTTCAATGACCGGAGGAGCGTCGAACAGAATGCCCTTCACTTTTGGATTGGCTTGCAGAATTGACGTAATCAGAGCGCCATGACCGCCACCCACGTCCACGACCGTTTCGAAAGACGAAAAATCATAAAGCGAACGGATCTCCTCGTTTATCGCGGCAGTCACGCCACTCATTGAGTTGTTGAAAACAGCTGCGTCTTCCGGATTTTGTTCGAAGTACTTCCAGATATCGACGCCGAAGAAGTTATCGAACGCGATCTCGCCGGTCTTGACGCTGTGCATCAGGTTACCCCAGGCGGGATAGTGTTCCTGGCCCAATTCTGAAATCGTGAACCAGCGCAAAGACCCGGGCGCATCGGTCATAAGAATTTCGGACAAAGGCGTTTGAGCAAAGCGTCCGTCGGCTGTAGCGCTTACGAATCCGATACTCGACAGCGCCCGTAACACTCGATAAAGCGAAGGAGCGTGCATTTTCGTTTCTGACGCCAACTCTTCCACTGTCCTGGGTCCCGACTTCAGCAGATCGGGAATACCTAGCCTGGCAAAGACGTAAACGGCGCGCGAACCCCAAAAATTCATAATGATTTGGAGTATTTGGGCCGGAACTGGTGTTTCGTTGAGGGGTTGATTCATTGGTGCACTCACAATTGAACTCCTTGGATAAATGCTTATTTCTTATAAAGTGCCACTTTCGTGCATGATCTCAAATGAGATCACGCGTAAACCGGCATCAAAAAGTAACATGTAAGACTCACGCAACTTCTGCTTGCGCGGCGCGTGAGATATACTCCCCGGTCATTCTCAAGTCGGGTAAATCCAAACTATGGCTGAGTTTATTTGTAGATTGGGAACACCTGCCGGCGAAGTCGTGACTCGCACCGTCGAGGCCACGGGCGTGCAGGAAGCGCGGCAGCGGCTCGAGCGCGAGGGTTTTCGTGTCTTTAACGTCACCCCGCCGCGAACCGCAGGCGTCTCCGCTTTGACCAGCTTTGGCCGGGCCGGCGCACATCCCAAGGTAAAAGCCAACGATTTCCTACTATTTAACCAACAACTGGCGGCACTCGTCCGCGCCGGTATTCCCATACTCCAGGCCATTTCGATGTTGCGCAAACGCGCCGCTTCCTCGCGACTTCGCGCTGTGCTGGGCGACGTCGAAGAGCAGATTCGCGGCGGCGCGGCCCTCTCGCAGGCATTTGCCTCGCAAGGCAAGATCTTCCCGCGCATCTACACCGCTTCGATCCTTGCAGGCGAACGCTCGGGCGCGCTCGATGAAGTCTTGAGTCGATATGTGACCTACATGAGGCGCAACGTCGCCCTGCGACGAAAAATTCGCGGCGCCCTCGCCTATCCGACGTTCCTGCTGTTTGCTTCGGCGGGTATGGTCACGTTCCTGACAATCTACGTTGTGCCGCGCATGTCGGAACTGTTTACCGGGTTTGGCAACGAACTGCCGTTTGTGACTCAGATCGTCGTCGGAATCTCGCGCTGGATGTCGTCAAACATCTTCTGGTTTGCTCCCCTCGTGATTGGCGGCTCGGTCGTATTATTTATTTGGTCTCGCACACCGGCCGGCAAACTCGCCATCAGTAAATTGATTCTAAAGATTCCGTTGGCCGGAAGCCTGGCGGTGCAGATGTCCGTAGCCCAGGCGACTCGCTCACTGGCAACCTTGCTCGCCGGCGGTATCACCCTCGTCGAATCGTGGGAAATCGCGTCAGAGTCGATTACTAATCTCGAGTTGCGGCGTCGCAGTTCGTCGATTCTGCCAATGATTCGCGAAGGGCGATCGTTTACGGAGAGTTTGGAGATAGCCGGGTGGATGCCGCCGCTCGCTATCGACATGGTCGGGATCGGCGAACGATCGGGCAGCTTGCGGGAGATGCTCGATGAAGTGGCGGTCTTTTATGACGCTGAATCGGAAGTGCGACTGGAACAGTTGACGACCACGCTCGAGCCTGCGATTCTTGTGGTCATGGGCGGGGTTGTAGTGACGATCCTCCTCGCGATTTACCTCCCGATTATCCAGTCGATTTCGAACGGCGCAGGTGTTACCGGTCATCATCGTTAATTAGCAGTTTTTAGAAGTAACTATGGAGCAAATGTCGGAAAACGAGAATCCGCTAATTCAGCCCGCGCCGCCTGCCGGCCAAAACGGCCACAACGGCGACGAGCATCAACCGCCTGAGATGAAGGCGGCGAGGGAACTGGCGCGTCGTTACCGCTTGCCGTTTGTCGATTTGTTGCCGCCGGATCGCGAATCGCCGATCGATTACGAACTGTTTGCGGAAGTTCCGGTCGACTTGATGGTCCGGCACCAGTTTGTGCCGCTCAAGCGCGATCAAAAAGGACTCCACATCGCGATGGCCGATCCTACCGACCTCGAGCGGTTGGATGAACTCTCGAGTACGTTGCGAACTCGCGTCGTACCGCACGTGGCAACAGCAGGCGCGGTCGAAGTTGTTTTGCGAAAAGGCGACACCACGCAGCGCGTGTTGCAGGAAGCTGCGTCAGGCTTTCGTATCTCACTTGTGAAAGAAACTGAGCACGGCGAGGAAGTGCTCGATCTCGATCGACTGGCGACCGATGCCGAGATGTCGCCCATCATCAAGCTGGTCGACACGATCATCTACAACGCGATGGAGTCGCGCGCATCCGATATTCACATCGAAACTCGCGATACGGAAGTGCAGGTTAAGTATCGAATCGACGGCGCGCTCTACGCGAAAGTCGATCCGATCGATCTCGCATATCACCAGACATTGATCTCGCGTATCAAGGTCATGTCTGAACTCGACATCGCTGAGCGTCGCGTGCCGCAGGACGGTCGCTTCCGTGTTCGTTACAAAGGACGCAACGTCGACTTCCGCGTTTCGATCATGCCGACGATTCACGGCGAAGATGCAGTCATTCGTATTCTCGACAAAGAGCAGATCAACGAAGAGTTCCGCAACCTTAATTTAAATGTCGTCGGTTTTGCGGAAGAGGATCTGCGTAAGTTTCGACGTTACATCGCAGAGCCTTACGGCATGGTCCTCGTTACTGGTCCAACCGGCTCGGGCAAGACAACCACGCTCTACGCCGCGCTGAACGAGATCAGAAACGAAGAAGACAAGATCGTGACGATCGAGGATCCGGTTGAGTATCAGTTGCACGGCATCACGCAGATTCCGGTGAACGAAAAGAAAGGACTCACGTTCGATCGTGGTCTTCGTTCAATCCTGCGTCACGATCCGGACAAGATAATGGTCGGTGAGATTCGTGATACGGAAACAGCGCAGATCGCAATTCAATCCGCGCTTACCGGTCACCTTGTATTTACGACTGTACACGCAAACAACGTGATCGACGTGATCGGCCGTTTCCTGAACATGGGCGTCGAGCCTTACAACTTTGTTTCGTCGCTGAATTGCGTGTTGGCCCAACGTCTGATTCGTATGCTGTGTGCTTACTGTAAGCGGGAGTATCACCCGACTGATGAGGAGTTGACTGAATCAGGTCTCCGGCCTGATATCCATCGTGACAAGGTTTTTTATATGAACGTGGGTTGTGATGCCTGTAACCACACCGGTTATCGAGGCCGCACTGCTATTCACGAACTGTTGGATTTGTCTGATAATATCCGCGAGATGATCGTCGAGCGACGGCCCGGTTCCGAGGTGCGGCGCGCAGCCGAGGCCGAAGGGTTAAAGAGCCTGCGAGAATCGGCCCTGCAGAAGGTCTTCACCGGGATTTCGACCTTGCACGAAATCAATCGCGTAACCTTCGTCGATGAACTGAGCGCAGCCATGTAGTCCAGATAGAACCTCCGACAATAGCGGAACTGAAAAAATCACCTTGCGTGTAAGGGAATTGGCGGTTCTGATCTTGCAATCTTAGGCGTCGCGGCGGCATTATTAGGCCGCTAAACTTTCCACCTCCCGAACCGAGTAGAAGTCATGAAAAACAACACACGAACTCGCACCTTAATCTCGTTGCTTCTCGCCATCAGCCTGTTGTCCTTGCCCATCACCGCTTTCGCCAGGAAGGGTGACAAGAACTTCAAGCGCGGCATGGATTACGAGAAACAGCAACAGTGGGACAAGGCGGCCCAGGAATACACGCTGGCCGTGGCTGCCGACCCTTCGAACATGGAGTACCAGCTCCACTTTCGCCGTGCGAGTTTCAACGCCTCGCAGACCTACATGCAGCAAGGGAGGTCGCTGTCGGAGCGAGGTGATTACGTCGGCGCTTACAACGCTTTCCGCCAGGCCTATGGTTACGATCCGGTGAACGAGTTGGCGGTGTCGGAGATGGAGCGCATGTTGCGCTTGCAGGCAGTGAAAGAAGGACGCTCGCCAGGTGGTTCGAGGAACGGTGAGACTTCAGACGGCGCCACGATGACGCCGGCCAGCGCGCAGGCGCAGGATCTCGCGACTCCTCCGCAACAACAGCTTCGTGTCGTCGACGTCAAGGGCGATCTCAAACAGTTGATTCGCACTCTTGCCGAACAGTTGAATCTCAACGTCATTTTCGACCGGCAGTCGTTTGCACAATCGCGTCAGGTTGATATCAGCTTGAAGGACGTCACGACCGCACAGGCGCTCGATTACCTGTTCCTTCAGGAAGGACTCTTTTTCCAGAAACTCAGCCGCAGAACGATTCTCGTAGCCGACCAGGCACGCCGCCCGCAGTATCAACAACTCGTGCTGCGTACGTTCTATCTTTCAAATATGAAACCGGCTGACGCGCGCACCCTGGTCCAGCAAGCAATTCCGCCGTCAGTCGGTCGCCCACAGACCATTGTGGTACCTGACGATGCGACCAACAGTTTGACAGTCCGCGATACCGCGGAGAACGTTCGTCTCATCGGCGACTTGTTGCAGAGCGTAGACAAGGATCGCGCAGAAGTCGTGATGGACGTCAGCATCTATGAAATTTCGAAGAGCGATCTGTTCCAGCTCGGTAACCAGATCGGCAGCGGAAACTTCAATATCGGCGGTTCGCCCGGGTTCGCACTGTTGACAGACAACGCGGTGGTCAATGCGAGTCAAGGGCGGGGTGTAAATTTGGGTCTCACAAATCCAACCGCACTCGCAGCCGCGCTTGTGTTACCTCCCTCGATCCTGACTGCTTTTCAAGCCAAAAACAACACGAAGCTAATTGCTTCGACTCAAGTGCATGCTTTCAATGGTGAGGAGTCGACCGCGCGTATCGGTCAACGTGTTCCGGTCCAAACAGCGCAGGCTTTTCCGTTCGGTGTGCAAACAGGAACGCCAGTACCCAATAGCGGGAATCCTTTTGGGGGTAGCGGCTTCCCCGTCATTAACTATGAGCCGACGGGACTCACTTTGAAATTCACACCGCAGGTGTTTCCGAACCTGGATGTGCAAGTGAAGATGAACATCGAATCAAAAGACGTTCTCGGCGCGAGCAGCTTAACGCCGACCTTCACCGAGCGCACAATCACCGGCACTGCGCGAATTCAAAACAATCGCACCATGATGCTGGCGAGCGTCTCGACGGACATCATGACTAATGGACGCCAGGGCCTGCCGTTTCTCGGTGGCTTGCCGATCCTCGGTCGTTTGTTCACCTCGCCCACCAGAGACAATCGTACGATCGATATCGTGATCTCAGTCACGCCACGCGTGTTACGCGCTCCGGCCGTGACTCCGCGTGACGAAGAGATGCGCCCCAGCGGTACGTTGCAATCACCAACCACCGGTTCGCTCGCGGAAATGATTCGCGAAGCGGATCGCGAGGATCAGATTGCCGCGGCGCGCACGTTACCGCGAAACGTCAGTCTGCAACTGCCGGATGCGCCGGTTGTGAAGCCCGGAGGTGAAACTGCTGCACAGAACACCACGCCGGCAAACTTACCGCCACCGGCCGGAACACTTGCTTTTCAACCAGTTCCCGCAACCTCGGCAGCAAAGGCGCCGGCGACGACCACTACTGCCGTGAACAACAAGCCTGCTGTGCCCGAAGAGTTGCCATCGTTTGTTCCCGCGCCGAAGTCGCTGATTAGCGATCAGGCAGCGGCGAATGTGGCCACAGTCAACACCAGCGGTGCAGGAAATCAGAATGCTGTGTTGACGTCTCTGCCTAAAGCAACCGAGACGTCGCTTGATGCGAAGTCAGGGGCGACGCGTGTGGCCCAACTCAGCTTGTCGCCGGCAGCCGACGTGTTGAAAGTAGGTGAGAAGCGTCGTTACGCAGTTCAGTTGACCTCGGATGTGTCGCTCAATCTTGCGTTGCTTGCCTTGCGCTTCGATCCGAAAGTCGTGAAGGTGACTGCGCTCAGTGCCGGCAGTATTCTGCCCACCACTGGCGAAACAGCGCCGCTCTTTACACCTTTAATAGATCCCACGGCGGGCACCTGTATGATCTCGATTTCGAGTCTCAATGGAAAAGGATCGTTCAAGGGATCCGGACCACTGCTCTTCATCGATGTCGAAGCCATCGGCGAGGGCAATGCGTCGCTGGTGTTTGTTAAAGAGACGTTGCACCTTGTAGCCACTGACTCGCGCGACATTGCGCCTGAGATCATACAGGGCACAGCAACCGTCAGGCAGTAGATGGTTTTAGCCGGCAAGGGGCACAAAAAGCGCAAACGTCTGCTCTATCTCATTTGTGCTTTTTGTGCTTTTTTGCGAGCACTGGACGCGTGAAAGAAATGCGGCAAAGAGGCTTTTCACTAATCGAACTGATGATCACCGTCACGGTGTTGACCATCCTGACTATGGGTGTGTTGCCGCTGGTGAAGGTCTCAGTGAAGCGTCAAAAGGAGCAACAGCTCCGTGAAACACTGCGCCAGATTCGCACGGCGATCGATGAGTTTCATCGCGACACTGTCGGCATGGTCTGTACGGGTGTGGCATTAACACCGCAGCAACAGGCACAGCAACAGCAGAACGTGTTTCTCGATCCGCGCAGCAAAGTGGTGATCAGCGACTGCACGATCTTCGGCGTTGACAACCCGGACCATTTTCCACCGGAGCTCGAGAGTCTTGTCAACGGGGTCAACGTAGTGCCGAGAGGTTCGGCAGGCGGGCGTGGTCAACCGGGAGTGAGTGCAACTGAAGTGGGCCAGGTGTCAACCAAGACAAAGGTCTACCTGCGCGGGCTGCCTGTGGATCCGATGACGGGCAAAGCTGAGTGGGACTTGCGCTCCTCTTACGATACAGCCGACGCCGGATCGTGGGGCGGTGAAAACGTTTTCGACGTGCGCTCAAAGTCGAAAGAAACAGCATTGAATGGGGAGAGGTACAGTGATTGGTAAATCTCGGACAGGAAACAAATTGCTGGCGGCAGGATTTACGCTGCTGGAGTTGATGATCGTGATCTCGATCATCATCATCCTGGCCGCGATCACGTTACCGCAGTATCAGAAAACGATCATGCAGACTCGTGAGGCGGTGCTGAAGGACGACCTCCGCAAGATCCGTTCGTTGATCGATCAGTTTGCGGCTGACAAGCAACGTCTCCCGCAGTCACTCGATGAACTTGTCAGCGCCGGTTACATGCGCGAGATTCCGACTGACCCGTTCACCGGACAAAAAGAATGGCAGCAAGAGATGGGCGACGATCCGAATTCACTCGAAGGCGGAACAGGTTTGACTGACGTTCACAGCCTCGCCGAAGACACGGCCAGCGATGGCACGTCGTATCGCGAATGGTAACAACTGCCGATGGCTAATCTCCTGTCACGATTCATCGATCCCTGGTATCCCGCAACAGCTCTCGGCCTCGAAAAAAGTATCGCTTCAGTGGTCCAACTGGAGCGCACCCGGGGCTCAGCGTGCAAACTGCGTCGCGCTGCCACCTTCAACATTGACGAGGCACTGATTCGTCCGAGTTTTGACGAACAAAACATCGCGAACGGCGCGCAACTCGCTGCCGTCTTGAAAGACCTCGCTACCGGTGCGGGTTTGCTGCGACAGAAACGTTGGTCGCTCAGTTTGCCTGAAGCGACTACGCGAACCTTGGTTATGACTATGGAAAGCCAGTCGCAGTCAGCCAGTGAAGCACAGGAAGTTTTGCGTTGGAAGATCGAACGTGGCTTTGGCGCCACGCTCGAAGAGCTTTCGATCTCCAAAGATCGGCTTCAGAAAGACACGCAGGGACGTGATCGTTATCTTGTGATCGCCGTTCGAAAAGCGATTCTCGCCGAGTATGAAGCCGTGCTGGATATGTTGGGCTGGCGCGCCGGATTGATTCTGCCGCGACATCTCGGGGAAGCACAGTGGCTGGTGCGAAATGGCGCGGCCGGCGATTCGTTGTTGTTGAGTGGTTCGAGCGAGGGATTCACGGGTGTTATCTTCCGCGATAAGCATCCGTTGATTGTGCGCGCGGTGACGTGTACCGAAGACGAGTTCGAGGACGAGTTTTACCGGTTCTTGTTGTTCTATCGCGATCGGAGTGTGTCGGAAACAGGAGTTGGACAAGGATTGGCGCGCCTGATGGTTATCGGCGAGGGCATCACGAAACAACGCGCCAGCGAGATCGTCAACGAAACCACCGGCGGCGATCTGCGTCCCCTGCAAGCCGAAGATCTGGGATTACAACTACCCAGCCGCGACTTCAGCTTCGACTCCATCGCCGCGCCAGCCGGTCTTGCGACCCTATCCTGGTGAGCACAAAAAGGCACATAAGGCACAGAAAAAAATTCAGCCAACTTCAATAAATTCATTTGTGCCTTTTGTGCTTTTTTGTGGCTAAAACCCTGAAACAATCCCGTTTAGTGGCACGTAACACCCTTGTATTATGAGTCTTGCTGCCTCCTCCGTTTCCCGTGCTTTTTCAAGAGATCTGACCGCGGCCTCGGACCGCGAGCTCGTGGCCACTGCCGTCAGCGGCGTCGAAGGAAGTTTTGAAGAACTTGTCCGCCGCTACCAGCGTCCCATCTCCGCTTACGTCTACCGCATGGTCGGCAACTACGAGTCGGCCCTCGATCTCACCCAGGAAATCTTCATCAAGGTATACAACTCGCTCCGTCGCTATCGCGAGGAATTCAAGTTCTCCACCTGGATCTACAAGATTGCGCACAATTCAGCCGTCGACCATCTGCGCCGCAACGCCACGCGCGAACAGTCACTCGTCGTCGGACCCGAAGGCGATCAATTCGATCTACCTCTCGAGAGCACTCGTCTTACGCCCGAGCAGGAAAGCGAACGGAAAGAACGACGCGGTGAGATCGAGTCAGTCGTGCGAATGCTGCCCGCCAACTATCGCGAGTTGATCATTCTGCGTCACTCACAGGATCTCAGTTACGAAGAGATTGTCGATGTGACTGGCCTGCCCCTCGGCACGGTCAAGAACCGGCTCTTCCGCGCCCGCGAGATGATGCGGCAACAGTTTATCGAAAGGGGCATCACCGGCATTTAATGAGCGCAACGGCAACAGCTCAGGAAAAAATTTGCGAACAAAACCTGATCGGCGCTTACGTCGACGGGGAATTGGACGCGGACCTCACCCTCCGTTTGGAAGAGCACTTAAAAGATTGCGCTGATTGTCAGTTTGAATTGAGGGCTCATCGTCTTTTTGTTTGTGAGCTGGATTCGGCCTTAAGCACCAGAAGTAGAGACATTCCCGTACCTGCTGATTTCTCCCGTCGCGTTGCCGCTCGCGCCGCCAGCGATATGAGCGGTGTTCGCACACGTTCCGAAAATCGCAAGGCTCTGGCCATTTGCATGATTCTGGCGTTGAGTGGATTCGCGCTCCTGGGTGCTACGACTCGTTACGCCGTAATTATCTTCGCCGAAACATTCGTTACGAAAATCTTCAGTCTCATTGAGTTCGCGGTGACTGCTGGTTACGACGCTATCATCGGAGTACTCGTAGTTCTCAAAGTTTTGAGTGGCAAGATCCGGCCAGGTTGGTCTGGTCCATTGCTGGGCCTGCTTGCCAGCGCCATTCTGGTATTGTCGCGCTTGCTTTCCCATTACCATCGCACGGGCGCAACGGAATAAGGAGTTGCCTCGGCAATGGCTTTTAGTTACTCACAAGCTGAGCTCACCACATTTCAATCCTCTCCCGGAACACTCGATCTGAATCGCATCTTCGCGATGCTGCTGTGGGTGTTGCTACTCGTCGGCGTTGCCAGTGCGCAAAGCGCTGTCACTGAAAAAGAAACGGTGATAAGCGGAAATAACGAAGGCACCGTTTACGGATTGGGCAACTCCGTCAGAATAACGGGAACAGCAAAAGAAGCGATCGCTCTTGGCGGCGACGTGATCGTGGAGGGAACGGTCGAAGGCGACGTCGCCACGATCGGCGGCTCGATTATTCAGAGGGCAGGCGCTCGTATTGGTGGCGACGTGATGGTGTTTGGCGGCACTTACCGCAGCGAAGACGCACATCCAAATAGAAAGATTGAAGCAATCACGATCATGTATGCCGGTTACCAGCAGGAACTGCGCAACATGATGCAGAATCCGACCGGATTATTCAGTCCTCATTTGACGCCAACCTACCTGGGAACACGTCTGCTCGTGGTGCTCTTTTGGTTCGTCGTGTCGCTGGCATTCACGGCGGTTATGCCGGGTACGATTAGCCGCGGCGTGGCGCGCTTGCAGTTAACCAGCATCCGCGTGGCGGCGATTGGTCTCATCGGTTTGATAGTGGTCTTCGTCGGCGTGTTGTTGTGTCTCCGCATACTGCCGGAACCGATCTCGGTGTTGATCGGGTTGCTGGCGTTACTGCTATGGCTCGTGGCGGGAACGTTCGGCAGAGTCATTCTGTACGCCGCCACGGGTCGCTGGCTGCAAAGAAAATATGTCCTCATTGCTAAGAATTCAGAGGCGGTAGCGTTATTACTGGGGACGAGTTTTTGGGTATTGTTAACCTCACTCCCCTATGTTTGGCCTTTTATGGCGGCTTTTATACTGATTATCAGTTTCGGACTGGCTCTGACTGCTCGTTATCGGGTGGGTTGGGCGACCCAGTCATAATGAGAACATTCTAGAGGCACGGTACGTAACCAAAAAACTGTGCTTGCCGGTCATAAATCCGCGCTTTGCGGTGTTCACCTAACAGGACAGAAAGGGACAAGTAATGAGGACGTTCTTTTTCGCGGCCGCGATAGGACTAATCACACTAGCGTTAACCTCGGCTACTTTTGCTCAGGCCGGTGATCCAAACATCGCCGCCAAACATGCGATTGGCGAAATTAAGAGTATCGACGCAGCGACGAAGCAGTTGACTATCAAGACTGACGCCGGCTCGATGGTCACCGTCTCGCTCAACGAAAAGACGACTTACAAAAAGCTCGCGCCCGGCGAGCAGTCGTTGACCAACGCCACGGACGTGACCTTTGCGGATCTGGCGGAAGGCGATCGAGTGATGGCGCGCGGAACTGTTTCCGAGGATCGCAAATCGGTGCCGGCAGTTCAGGTTATCGTAATGACGAAGGGCGACCTCGCGAAGAAGGCGGAAGCGGAACGAATCGAGTGGCGCCGGCGTGGAATACTCGGCGTGATTACGGCGCTCAAACCTGAAGCGAAGGAGATCACGATTTCGAATCGAACGATGGCAGGTACTCAATCGGTAGTCATCGCCCTCAGCGACAAGACCGAGATGAAGCGTTACGCGCCCGACTCGATCAAGTTTGGTGATGCCAAGCCCAGTGAGTTCGGCGAATTAAAAGTCGGCGACCAGCTACGCGCGCTTGGCGAACGCACGGCAGATCCGTTGCACTTCAATGCGGAGAAAGTCGTGACTGGAAGTTTTCGCACGGTCGGCGGAGTTGTCACGGCAGTCGATCCATCGACCGGTGAGATCAAGATCAACGACCTGGAAAAGAAACGCCCGCTCACCATCGTCATTAAGCAAGATGCTGTATTGCGCCGGTTTCCTTCTGACATGGGCGCAATGGGTGGCTTTGGACGCGGGCCGGGCGGACCCGGTGGCGGCGCTCCTCCGGCAGGCGGCGGTCAGCAACCACAGGGTGGGGCGCCGGCGCGACCGCAGGGTGGCGCACCCGGAGCAGGCGGTCCTGGGGGACGACCGGGTTTTAATATCAACGACATGCTCGACAGATTGCCAACTATTTCGATCGCGGATGTTAAGGTTGGCGACACTATCATCGTTTCCAGTACGCAGGGTGTGGATCCGGCGCGGTTGACCGCTATTTCGCTGGTCACCGGAGCCGATACCCTACTCGCTATGCTTGCTCCGCGACCGGCTGCCGGACAAGCTCCGAATCCCGCTGCTGGTTTAGGCGGCAGCGGCATTTCATTTGGCATCGGCTTGCCATAGTCATAAGAACGCCGAAGGCGTTCGCTAATTCCAGCCCAGGGTTCGAGCGCAGCGAGAACCCTGGGTCCACATAACGTAAACCGTTCAACCCTGAAAGGGTTCATCCCGAGGCGAACCCTTTCAGGGTTCAATTGGAAATTAGAAATCTAACTTTCCCAGGGTTGTCACTACCGTTCCAACCCTGGGCTGCAATTAGCCAACGCCTTCGGCGTATTCAGTTGGTCTATTGAGGTCCCCCATGAACTGTCTTAGAAATCTCCCATGCGATATCGTTCGCATTTCTCTGTTCCTGGTACTTACCGCAGCACTCGTCGCTGCCCAACAAACACGCGGCTCGCTGCGCGGCTCGATTACAGACGAACTCGGCGCAGTGATTGTTGGCGCAAACGTAACCCTGACTGACGCCGGCGGCATTCAAAAGAAGACCACTACCAACGGCGAAGGCGCTTACACTTTTGCGGGACTCGCGCCCGGCAAATACACGCTGCAAGCAGTCGCGCCGGGCTTCGCACCTTCAGACAGCAAGGAAGTGGAAATCACTGGCGCGCGGCAGACGATGGATCTGGCGTTGCGGGTGACGATTGAAGAGAAAGTCACCATTGCGGAAACGGCCGTCAGCACTGAAGCCACCAACAATGCGAACCAGACGGTGATTGCCGGAAAGGATCTCGACGCGCTTCCTGACGATCCTGATGAACTCGCGGCTGCGCTTCAGGCGCTCGCTGGTCCATCAGTTGGACCAAACGGCGGACAGATCTTTATCGACGGATTTACCGGTGGCACTCTGCCGTCGAAAGATGCGATTCGCGAGATTCGTATCAATCAAAATCCATTTGCTGCTGAGAACGATCAGCCGTCGGCGCGTATCGATATTCTCACTCGCCCCGGAACGGACAAGTTTCGCGGCGGCGCTTCGCTGAACTTCAACGATGAGAGTCTCAACTCGCGCAATCCCTTCGCCACTACGTCCAACAAGCGCACACCGTTTCAGATTCGCCAGTACGACATGAACGTCAGTGGTCCACTCGTGGCGAAGAAGGCGTCGTTCTTCGTCAACTTCGGACGCCTTGAAACCGACGACAACGAACTCGTCCGCGCGACGGTGCTCGACAACAATCTCAACCCGGTTGATTTTGGCCAGGCGTTCCTCGTGCCGCGACGCAATATGTACTTCAGTCCTCGTCTCGACTACGCCATTAATCCAGGCAACACACTGATAGTTCGTTACAACTACAACCGTTTCCGTGCGGAGAATCAGGGCGTGGTTGGTTTCAACCTGCCTGAGCGAGCCTTTAACGTGTTCTCCGTGAACCAGAATCTGCAGTTGACTGAAACGGCAATTCTCAATCCGACAACGATCAACGAGACTCGGTTTCAGTTTACACACGGCCGCAACGAACAGATCGGCAACAACTCGATACCAGCACTCGATGTCAGCGGCTCGTTCGGCTCCGGCGGTTCGCAGGTCGGTGAGTCGAGCAACCTGCGCAAAACCTGGGAGTTGAATAACTTCACTGCGAAGCAGATGGGCCCGCACGCGATCAAGTTTGGTGGTCGTGTTCGTCACATCTCAATCGATGATACTAACGAAGGTAATTTTGGCGGTACCTGGACGTTTGCCGGCGGTTTTGGTTTGACGAGTATCCAACGCTATGAACTAACGCTCAAACTTCAGGAGCAAGGCTTCACACCGGCGCAGGTTCGTGCCGCCGGTGGTGGCGCAACTGCGTTTCGACTCAACGTTGGAAATCCTTTTGCTGACGTCAGGCAAACAGATTACGGAGTGTTCATTCAGGACGACTGGCGCGTCAGGCCGAATATTACTTTCAGTTACGGGCTTCGCTACGAAACGCAGACGAACGCGCACAGCAAATACGACTTTGCACCGCGTTTAGCAGTGGCGTGGTCGCCGGGAGCTGCGAACAGCGCGCGTCCACCGAAGATGGTGATTCGCGTCGGCACCGGTTTCTTCTACAACCGCTTCAATGAGAACAATACGCTGCAAGCAAATCGATTCAATGGCGTGAATGTAATTCAAACTTCGATCGTCGAGCCCTTTGAAAACACACCACCTGGCGTGCTCGAACAGCAGTTGCCAAACGTTGGTCCGATTTACTCGATACTCAACCAGTGGAGCCCGACTGCGGTGCCGTCAGTGGCGGGAGTTTCGGTAACGCAGCAGACGATCTGGCAGGTGGATCCGAACCTCCAGGCTCCAACGGTTTGGGTATTAGGGACTCAGGTTGAACGACAATTGCCGCGCAACATGACAATGTTCATCGGTTTCTTCAACCTTCGCATCACGCACGTGATCCGCGCGCGCGACGTCAATGCGCCGCTTCCCGGTACGATCAGCGAGCTTAGGCCTAACGGCATCAGGCCCGATCCGACGAAAGGTGATATTTATCGTTACGAAGCGAGTGGCCAGTTTAACCAGCGCCAGTTTTTCATTGGCTTCAACAGCCGGTTCAGCCGCATGATCCAGGTTAACGGCAACTACTCGTTGAGCAAGACGACCAACGATACTGACGGTCAGGGTAGTGCACTCTTTCCGATGAACTCTTATGACTTGACTGGTGAGTTTGGGCGTTCCGGGTTTGATATACGGCACCGCTTCACGATCTTCGGCACCGTTAACTTGCCGTGGTGGAAGCTCGTGGTGAATCCCTTCATCGTCGCGAACACTGGACCGGGATTCAATATCACCACCGGTCTTGATCGCAATCTCGATCGCCAGTTCAATGAACGGCCCAGCTTTGCCGCTCCAAACGCAGCTTGCTCGTTGACGATCAAATGTACGAGCTTCGGTAAGTTCAACCTTAATCCGTTACCTGGTGAGACTATCATTCCGCGTAATTATGGTCAGGCGCCCGGGGCTTTCGTAGTTAACTTGCGCGTCAGTCGTACCTTTGCGTTTGGTGTCATCAACCGAGGCAACGCTGCGGCCGCGAGACCTGCCGGACAAACAGGGGCAACCGCCCCGGCTGCCGGCCCATCTGGTCCAGCGCCGGTCGGTGGCGCAAGGACGGCGGCAGTTGGACCAGGACCACAAGGTGGCGGCGGCGCCGCGGCGATCGAGAAGAGATATAATCTGAACGTCTCGATCAACTTTCAGAATCTCTTCAATCGCGTTAATCTTGGCCCGCCGGTCGGCAACTTGTCGTCACCGAGTTTTGGTGAGTCGGTTGGGTTGGGAGGCGCGTTCGGTGGTTTTGGTGCTCCTGGTAGTACCGGAGCCGGCAACCGTCGCATTTACGCGCAGGTACGACTGAATTTCTAATCGAAAGGGTTTGTAATGAAGATTTTGAAACCCCTCGCAATGTTTGTTTGTCTTGCTGGTTTTGCTTCGCAGGTTTTGTCCCAGGAGCACCCGCCGGCCAAGAGCGCTCCGGCCGCTCCCAGTGCTTCTGCTACGGCGGCCGTGAATATCACTCCCGCGAGTACGCCGATAGAACTCGCGCGCGCGGCGTTTACCGCGCAGGGTGGAGAGAAGTTTCGGCAGATGCAGAACTTAATGCTGCGCGGCTCAGTCTCGCTTTACCCGCCCAACAGTCCGCAATCGATTCCCGGTGCGTTTTCATTGGTGTACGCCAACGACAAGATGCGCATGGAGATAGACGCGCGGCCGATCATCGTCTTCAAGCAGATCTATGATGGACAGCAGTCGTACAGTTCAATGCCGAATGTCGAAGTGCCACCGCTTTCGAAGTTTGGGCTGAACGTGCTGCGTACGTTTGATCAGCCGGGATACAAGGTTTCGGCTATACCCAACAAGAAGAAGTTGCGCGGCTTCCGTATAGCCGATCCTGACGACTATACGACGGATTTCTATATCGACCCAGCGACCGGACGAGTGATGGAGTTTTTTATGTATTACAACGGGTACACGTTCGGAACCGCGCACGACAAGTTCAAGGAAGTTGAGGGAGTGCTGATCCCTTTCAGCTTCTCGCAGCGCTTCGAGATGCCGCAGGGCGCGTTCTTTGCGGAGTACAGCGTAAAGGAAGTAAAACTTAACCAAACCCTCGGCGACGACGCCTTCGCGATTCCGAGATAAACATCAGCCACAAAAAAGCACAAAAGGCGCATAAGGATTTCCTTTGCGCCTTTTGTGCTTTTTTGTGGCTACGACTAAACACTCATGATTTCTTGCTCTTTGCTCTTCGTCAGTTCGTCGATCCTGCCGATGTAGCTGTTGGTGAGTTTTTGGATTTCGTCGAGGGCGTCGCGTTCGGCGTCTTCTGAGATGGTTTTATCTTTCAACATCTTCTTTAGACGATCGTTGGCGTCGCGACGGACGTTACGAACCGCGGTGCGATGATCTTCGGCGACGTCGTGAACTTGTTTGGCGAGTTGTTTACGACGCTCTTCCGTCAGAGGTGGAATGGGAATGCGTACGAGTTTGCCGTCGTTCGACGGATTGAGACCGAGATCCGCAGCGCGAATAGCTTTCTCAACTGCCGCAATCTGAGTTTGATCCCAGGGCTGCACCGTTAGCATCTGCGGTTCGGGCGCATGCACCGATGCCATCTGGCTGAGCGGCGTCATCGTGCCGTAGTAATCAACCATCACCGTGTCGAGCAGGCTGACGGCGGCGCGACCGGTGCGGATGGTCGCAAGCTTGCGCCGGAAGTCTTCGATAACGGTTTCCATTCGTGGTTTCGTTTCTTTGATTACGTCCTTTTCACTCATCTCGCCAACTCCGCTGAAAGTGATTAGTTAACCAACTTTAGTTCCCACGCCCCGCTCGCCGGTCACGACCCGACGAATATTTCCGGACTGTCTCATGTTGAAGACGATGATAGGCAGGTTGTTGTCCATGCACAACGATATTGCAGACGTATCCATGACTCTGAGTTGCCGTTCGAGCACCTGGCGATACGTGATCTCGTTGAAGAGTTCCGCAGTCGCGTCGATCATCGGATCCGCTGAATAGACACCATCAACTTTCGTCGCTTTCATGATGACATCCGCTTTGATCTCGAGCGCGCGTAGCGCGGCTGCCGAATCGGTGGTGAAGTACGGATTACCAGTGCCGGCGGCGAAGATAACAATGCGCTCTTTTTCAAGATGCCTGATAGCGCGGCGACGAATGAACGGTTCGGCCAACTGCGGGATGTCGATTGCCGACATAACGCGCGTCTGGACCTCAACCTTCTCGAGCGCATCCTGCAATACGACTGCGTTCATCACAGTGGCGAGCATGCCGATGTAGTCCGCCGACGATCGGTCCATGTTGCCTGCACTTTTGGAGACACCGCGGAAGATGTTGCCGCCGCCGACGACGACAGCGCATTGCACCCCGAGGTCCACCACGTCGGCGAGCTCGCGCGCGAGCAGGCCCGTGGACTCCGTCGAGATGCCGTATCCGGTGTCCGCCGGGGCGAATGCGTCCCCCGAGAGCTTGAGCAGCACACGGTGGTAGAGCGGCCGGACGGCCTCCTGCGCGCCTTCCCCCTCCGGCATGACGTCCACCCTACCCGGTCTCCTCGCCGAGCCGATACCGGACGAACCGGCGCACGGCCACCTTCTCCCCGACCTTGGACGACATCTCGTCGAGGAGCTGCTGGATCGTCTTCGAGTCGTCCTTCACGTACGGTTGGTCGAGCAGGACCGTCTCTGCGTAGAAGGCCTTCAGCTTGCCATCGACGATCTTGGGGACCACCTGATCGGGCTTGCCCATCTCCCGAGCCTGCGCCTCGAAGATGCGTCGCTCGGACGCGAGCTCCTCCGGGGCGACGTCGTCACGGCTCAGGAACCTGGGCGCCGAGGGGCTCGCGATGTGGAGCGCCAGGTCCTTGGCGAGCTGCTTGAACTCGTCCGTGTTGGCGACGAAGTCCGTCTCGCAGTTGACCTCCACCATCGCACCGACGGTGTTGTTGAAGTGGATGTAGGCCTGGATGAGCCCCTGGTTCGCCGAGCGACCCGCCCGACCGGCCGCGGACGCCAGCCCTTTGGTCCGCAGGATCTCCTCTGCCTTGTCGAGATCGCCGTCCGCCTCCTGGAGCGCCTTCTTGCACTCCATCATGCCGGCCCCGGTGCGATCACGGAGCTCCTTCACCATCCGCGCGTTGATCTCGGCCATCCGCGTCAGCCCGCTTCCTTCGGCTCGGCCTCGGAGCCCGGGGCCGAATCGGGGACGATCGGCTCGGACTCGGCCTCGGCGGCCGGGGCGGCCTCGGGGGCCGGGGCAGGATCGGGTGTCGAAGCTGGCGCGGCCGTCGGCTTCGGGGCCGGTGCGGGCTCGGGCTCGATCTCGGGACCGGTCGCGCGCGTCACGACGGCCTCGCGGCCCTCTTGCCGTCCCTCGGCCAGGGCATCAGCGATCAACCGGGTGACGAGCGAGACCGATCGGATCGCGTCGTCGTTGCCGGGGATCACGAAGTCCACCTCGTCCGGATCACAGTTCGTGTCCACGATCGCGATGACCGAGATGCCGAGCTTGCGCGCCTCGTTGACCGCGATGTGCTCCTTCTTGGTGTCGATCACGAAGATCGCGTCGGGGAGCCGTTCGAGGCTCTGCATGCCGCCGAGGTTCCGCTCGAGCTTCTCCTTCTCGTGCCGCAGACGGATCGCCTCC
>Ga0207708_10000172_pt1 | contig 51386 bp, 37 predicted proteins | sample KBSK5101metaG_FD_184340 | JGI IMG/M metagenome (GOLD analysis project Ga0207708, IMG submission 184340) | Corn, switchgrass and miscanthus rhizosphere microbial communities from Kellogg Biological Station, Michigan, USA - KBS K5-10-1 metaG... | ecosystem: Host-associated > Plants > Roots >... | reverse complement strand
CGGTCCTCGCTTCGCTGCGATCCTCACTCGCGAACTCATTCCTCCCGGAACGAGCGCTCATCGGCCACTCGCTCCGGTCCTCGCTTCGCTGCGATCCTCGCGAGCGCAGCTCAGCCCTTCTCGATGGGAACGCCGATCAGCGAGCCGTATTCGGTCCACGACCCGTCGTAGTTCTTGACGTTCGGGTGGCCGAGCAGTTCGTGCAGCACGAACCAGGTGTGGCTGGAACGCTCACCGATCCGGCAGTAGGCGATGGTGTCCTTGCTGGAATCCAGGCCCGCGTCGGCGTAGAGCTTGGTCAGCTCGTCGTCGGACTTGAAGGTGCCGTCCTCGTTGGCCGCCTTCGACCACGGCACGTTCACCGCGGTCGGGATGTGGCCGGGACGCTGGGACTGCTCCTGCGGCAGGTGGGCCGGCGCGAGCAGCTTGCCGGAGAACTCGTCGGGCGAGCGGACGTCCACCAGGTTCTTGGTGCCGATCGCCGCGATCGCCTCGTCGCGGAACGCCCGGATCGAGCTGTCCTGGTCCTGGGCGCGGTACTCGGTCGCGGGACGGGACACCTGGTCCTTGGACAGCGCACGCCCGTCCAGCTCCCACTTCTTGCGACCGCCGTCGAGCAGCTTGACGTCAGAATGGCCGTAGAGCTTGAAGTACCAGTACGCGTACGCGGCGAACCAGTTGTTGTTGCCGCCATAGAGCACCACGGTGTCGTCGTTGCCGATGCCCTTGGCCGAGAGCAGCTTCTCGAACGCGTCCTTGCTGAGCGCGTCACGCACCACCGGATCCTGCAGGTCGTCCTTCCAGTCCAACTTGACCGCACCGGCGATGTGGCTGGTGTCGTAGGCGGAGGTGTCCTCGTCGACCTCGACGAGAACCACGCCGGGGGTGTCGAGGTTCTGCTCGACCCAGTCGGCCGAGACGAGCGCTTCCGAGCGGCTCATGATGATTGATCTCCTTGCTGAGTAGGGGAGAGCGTCGGTCCCGAACGAAACGTCGGGGTTATCTCCGGTCGCAACGGGGGCGAGTCCTCGGCGACCTCAGGGGGCAGTTCCGGCCGGTGCCGGCGTGGCTACCCGATCAGCGGAGCGGACACAGCGCGCTGCCGACGCGGCACAGATCGACCGCGCGGCGAGAGGTGAGCAGCTGCGTCATGGTGAACCCCAGCCTAACCACACCCGGGGGCCCGGCCAAGTGCGGGCCGGACGGCGAGCTACCGGCCCGGACTCAGCCGGCCAGCGCGTTGACCAGCACGTAGGCCGCGGGCGTGCTCAGCGCCACGGTCATCAGCACCGCGGCCACCGGGCGCAGCCGCACCGCGCGACCGACCGGAACGGCCGGCAGCGTGGACGCCCGTACCCCGCTGAACGCCGCCCCGATCGAGAGCAGGCAGGCCACCGCCGCGATCGCGGCACCGACGAAGGCGCCCCGGCCGCCGGAGAACTCGATCACCCGGCGCAGGCCGAGCAGCCCGACCAGCGCCCCGGCCAGCACCCCGACCACCACGGCGGGCAGCCCGCGATCGACCGCCGGGTCGAACCGGGGGACCGGGTACACCGCGTCGGTGAAGTGTGCGGCCACCAGCCCGGCGGTGATCGCACCGAGCACCGCCGGGGTCAGGATGTCGCCGTTGCCCTGCCTGCGCAGCACCAGCAGGCCGGCCAGCGCCACCACCGCCACCAGCAGCACGGTGATGTCGGCCAGTGACTCGACCACCCGGGTGCGCACCACGCCGCGGCTGAGCTGGTGGGCGAACATCAGCGGCACCGCCAGGCCCAGCACCCCGAGCACCGGTGAGTAGCCGCTGTGCGGCCAGTGCATGGTGGCGGCGTCCGCGCCGCCGGCCGCCAGCAGGGCCAGCACCAGGCCGCCGCGCAGGCCGGGCACCGCGGTGCCGAACAGCCAGCTGAGGGTCAGCAGCAGCTGCACGGCGGCGACGGCAACCAGCAACGGCACGGTGCCGAGGTAGGACCCGGCCGCCAGCACCCCGCCGGTCAGTGCGGTCAACACCGCCAGCTGGATCTGCAGCGCGCCGGCCGCGGCAGCCGAGGGCCGCCGCTCGGAAGGGGCCGCCTGGTCGGCCGCCCCGGGGTTCCCCGGTCCGGCCGACGGCTGGCCGGCCGGCGTTGCGGAGCTGTCCACGGTCACGGGTTCATGGTCGCAGACGTCTCGCCCTGCTGGGCCTCGACCGTCCGGCGGGCCCAGCCGGCGATCCGGTCCAGCAACTCGTCGGTCATCGCGGTCTCGGCGTGCCCCAGCCCGGGCTCGATCCACAGCTCGGCGTGCGGGGCGGCCGCGGCCAGCATCCGCGGGTGTTCCAGGCCGAAATACGGGTCGGCGTCACCGTGCACCAGCAGCAGCGGCGCGGTGATCGAGCCGGCCACCTCCACCGGCGAGACCGGCAGCTCGTCCCAGCCGCCGCCGATCCGGGTCCGGTGCAGCCGGTGCAGCACCAGCCGGCCGAGCCGGGTCTCCACGCCCAGGTGCAGCCGGCGCATCGACTCGGTGCCGCGCTCGTACCAGCGTCCCGGACCGCTGACGGCGACCACCGCGTCCGCCCTGCCACCCAGGCCCGCATGCCGGATCACGATCGAGGCGCCCATCGAGAAGCCGACCGCCACCACCGGCAGCTCCGGCCGGCGGGCCCGCAGCCAGCCGATGCCGGCCTCGACGTCGGCGATCTCGTCCACCCCGATGGTGGACCGGCCGCCGGACGCGCCGTGCCCGCGGAAGTTCAGTGCCAGCACCGAGCCGCCGGCCGCGCGCAGCGCCTCGGCGATCCGGACCACCCGCGGCTGCCGCGAGGAGCCGGTGAAGCCGTGCCCGAGCAGGTAGGACGGCCCGCCGGAGGCCCCACCGGGAGCTTCGGAAACATCGGCGTAATAGTCGGCCGCTAGAACTATCCCGTCCGCTGTCCGAAGGCGCACAGGTTCCGGACCCTCGATCATGGGAGCATTGTTCCTCAGCGTTCCCTCGTTTGCGTACCGCCGGTCAGCTCCTTCCGACCGGCCCGGGAGGCGGCATGGAGATCTGCCTGCTCACCACGGCAGCGCAACCCACCACCGAGGTGCTGCCTGCCCTCGGCCTGCTCGGGCACACGGTCACCGTGCTGGGCTACGACGTCAGCCCGCTGGAGGGCATCGGCGCAGACGTGGTGCTGATCGACGCCCGGTTCAACCTGGCCGGCGCCCGCGCGTTCTCCAAGGTGCTGGCCGGCGCCGAGGCGAACCTGCCGGTGCTGGCGGTGCTGAAGGAGGGCGGCCTGGTGGCGCTGTCGGCGGACTGGGCGGTCGATGACGTGCTGCTGGACACCGCCGGCCCCGCCGAGACCGACGCCCGGTTGCGGTTGGCGCTCGCCCGGCGCAGCTCGACGGTCGAAGGCGAGCCGGGGGTGGTGAAGGTGGGCGACTTGCTCATCGAGGAGGCCACCTATACCGCCAAGCTCCGCTCCACGGTGCTCGACCTGACCTACAAGGAGTTCGAGCTGCTCAAGTTCCTGGCCCAGCATCCCGGCCGGGTGTTCACCCGCTCGCACCTGCTGCAGGAGGTGTGGGGCTATGACTACTTCGGCGGCACCCGCACCGTGGACGTGCACGTGCGCCGGTTGCGGGCCAAGCTGGGCGCGGAGTCCGAGGCACTCATCGGGACGGTCCGCAACGTCGGCTACAAGTTCGTCAAGCCCGCCGAGCCCGGACTGCGGGCCCGAGGTAGCGAGCAGGCCGGTGCCCGACCGGGCGTTGCGGGGGCGGCCCAGCGCCGCTGAACCGGCCGGGCGGCCCCGCTAACCTTGCCCGTGTGACCGCGCCGATCTCCGAAATTGCCGTCCTCAGCCCGGAGCTGGTGGGGGCGATCAACACGCTGGCGCGACAGAGCCCGGACGCAGCCGACACCCCGCCGCTGAGCGAGCAGGCGCTGCTCCGGCTGACCGCCGGTCCCCCGGTGCGCCACCTGGTCCACCAGGAGGGGAACGTCCTGCTCGGCTACGCCCAGCTCGAACCGGCTGAGCACGCCTGCTCGGTCGAGCTGGTTGCCACCGACCCGCTGGTGGCCACCGAACTGCTGGACGCCGCCGCCCAGTTGGCCGCCCGCTCCGGGCTGCGGCTGTGGGCGCACGGCCGCAACAGCGTGGCCGCCCAGGCCGCCGCCCAGGCCGGCTGGCAACCGGTGCGCACCCTGCTGCAGCTGCGCGCGCCGCTGGCCGGACTCGAGCTTGCCGAGCCCCGGCTGCCGGGCGGGGTCAGCATCCGGCCGTTCGAGCCAGGTACCGATGAGCAGGCCTGGTTGGCCGTGAACGCCCGGGCCTTCGCCAGCCATCCCGAGCAGGGCCGGTGGACCGCGGCGGACCTGGCGGACCGGCTGGCCGCCCCGTGGTTCGACCCGGCCGGCTTCCTGCTCGCGGTGCGTGCCGACGGGCAGCTGCTCGGCTACCACTGGACCAAGGTGCACACCGAGACGCCGGAGCCGATGGGCGAGGTCTACGTGCTCGGCGTGGACCCGGCCGCACAGGGGCTCTCGCTCGGCAAGGCCCTGCTGGTCGCGGGACTGCGCCACCTGCGCGAGCGCGAGCTGGGCACCGTGCTGCTCTACGTCGAGGCCGACAACACGCCCGCCCGGGGCCTCTACGAAGGTCTCGGGTTCACCGTCTTCGCCAGCGATATCCAGTTCGCGGCCGGCTGAACAAGCCGCCGACAGTCGTTCACGTTCCGTTCACCGAGCGCCCCCCAACCCGCCACCTCGGCTCCTTAACTTTGCCCTGTCAACGATTGGCGAACGGCTGCGTCATCACGCATGAGGGTGACCCGGCCGCACCAACCACGAAAGGGACTATCGGTGTCGATCACCACCCGCACGGGCCTCGTGGCAGGCCTCGCGGCCGGCGCCATCGCGCTGACCGGCTGCGGTTCGAGCGGCGACTCCACGGCGGACGCCGGCGGCAGCACGCCGAACTCGGCCTCCAACTCGGCCAGCCAGGCAGCCTGCGTCAGCGGCGCACTCAAGGCCGAGGGCTCCACCGCGCAGAAGAACGCCATGGAGCAGTGGATCAAGGACTTCCAGGCCAAGTGCAGCGGAGCCACCATCACCTACAACGGCACCGGTTCGGGCGCCGGCGTCTCGAACTTCATCGCCAAGCAGGATGACTTCGCGGGCTCGGACTCGGCCCTCAACCCGGACAAGGACGAGGTAGCCAAGGCCACAGATGCCTGCGGCTCGCCGGCCCTCAACCTGCCGATGGTGACCGGCCCGATCGCGCTGGCCTACAAGGTGAACGGCGTCAAGGACCTGACCCTGACCCCGCAGCTGATCACCAAAATCTTCCTGGGCAAGATCACCAGCTGGGACGACCCGGCCATCAAGGCCGCCAACTCCGGCGCCTCGCTGCCCGCGACCAAGATCACGGTCTTCTACCGGGGTGACTCGTCGGGCACCACCCAGAACTTCGAGAAGTACCTGGCCGCCACCGACCCGTCCGGCTTCACCTCCAAGCCCGACAAGGACTCCTCCAAGGCCGGGTTCGCCGGCCAGGGCAAGACCGGCTCGCAGGGAGTCCAGCAGGCCATCGGCTCCACCGAGGGCAGCATCGGCTACGTCGAGTGGTCCTTTGCGGTCAGCGGCAACCTCGACACCGCCAAGGTCGACAACGGCGCGGGCCCGGTGGAGCTCACCGCTGACAGCGCCGGTGCGGCGGTGGCCTCGGCCAAGGTGGCCAGCAACGGCGGCCAGGACCTGACCCTGAAGCTGGACTACGCGACCAAGACCTCCGGTGCCTACCCGATCATCCTGGTCACCTACGAGATCGTCTGCTCCAAGTACTCCGACCCGAAGATCGGCTCGCTGGTCAAGTCGTTCCTGACCTACACCGCCGGCGACGGCCAGGCCTCGCTGCAGGACCTGGGCTACGCCCCGCTGCCCTCGGAGATCCAGTCCAAGGTGCAGGCCGCGGTCGCCTCGATCAGCTAGGACGGCAGGCAGTAATTCCCTGAGATCGCTGAGTGAACAGATCCCCGCTGGATGGCAACCGGCGCCCGAAATTGGGCAGCTGCCATCCAGCGGGGATTGCCCGTAGAACGGACTAGCAACGAGTGACAGCCACGACAGAAGAAACGGGGCTACCGATGGACCGGACGTCGTCAGACAGCGGCCTGGCCGACCCGGACGTCGAGGCCCGGCAGCAGCCGGACCCGGACGGCCCGCCGACCGGCGGCGGACAGCGGTCGGTCGAGTCGCCGATCGCCACCAGCCAGCCGGCCGGGGTCAGCCTCTCCCAGAACGACGCGCCGGTGTTCGGGGCCGGCACCCTGGGCGGCAACATCGGTCCCGGCCGGTTCGCCGACCGGGTGCTGGCGGGCCTGAGCTCCGGGGCCGGCGCCTTCCTGGTGCTGCTGATCGGCCTGGTCACCCTGTTCCTGGTGATCCGGGCGCTGCCGGCGATCACCGCCGACAAGTCGAACTTCCTCACCGCACGCACCTGGGACGTCGGCGGCGATCACCCCGATTTCGGGGTGCTGCCGCTGCTCTGGGTGACGGTGCTGGTCTCGCTGCTGGCCATGGTGATCGCAGTACCGGTGGCGATCGGCATCGCGCTGTTCATCTCGCACTACGCCCCACCCCGGCCGGCCCGCCCGGTCGCCTACGTCATCGACCTGCTGGCCGCGATTCCCTCGATCATCTATGGCGTCTGGGGCATCGCGGTGCTGGCGCCGAAGATCCAGCCGGCGGCCGACCTCGTGACCGGACACGCCGGCTGGTTCCCGCTCTTCGCCGACAAGAACGTCAAGGGCGGCACCATCTTCACCGGCGGGGTGGTGCTGGCGGTGATGATCCTGCCGATCGTCACCGCGATCGGCCGGGACGTCTTCGAGCGCACCCCGCGGGCCCACATCGAGGCCGCCTGGGCGCTGGGCGCCACCCGCTGGGAGGTGATCCGGACCGCGGTGCTGCCCTACGGCCGGGCCGGCCTGGTCAGCGGTGCGATGCTGGGCCTGGGCCGGGCGCTCGGCGAGACGATCGCGATCACCCTGATCCTGTCGAAGGTTTCCAACGCCGGTCCGTTCTCGTTCTCGATCTTCGACGGCGGCGAGACGTTCGCGTCCAAGATCGCCAACAACGCCTCGGAGTTCAACAGCCCGGCCCAGACCGGCGCCTACATCGCCGCCGGCCTGGTGCTGTTCGTACTCACCTTCGCCGTCAACGCCGCCGCCCGCTGGGTGGTCCGCCGCAAGGAGTACTCATGACCACCGCGACGACCACCCGCTCGCTGGCCGCGGCGCCGGGTACCGGATGGCGCAAGGTGAAGGACCGGATCGCCACCGCGGTGATCTACGGCAGCTTCCTGCTCGCCCTGGTGCCGCTGGTCTGGCTGCTCTGGACGGTGCTCAGCCGGGGGCTGCGGGCGATCACCCGGGACGGCTGGTTCACCGGCAGCCAGCGCGGCATCACCTACCGCGACCCCGGGGGCGGCGTGCTGCACGCGGTGGTCGGCACCCTGGAGCAGGTGGCGCTCTGCACGCTGATCTCGGTGCCGATCTCGCTGCTGGTGGCGATCTACCTGGTCGAGTACGGTCGCGGCCCGCTGGCCCGCGCCACCACCTTCATGGTCGACATCCTCACCGGCATCCCCTCGATCGTGGCGGCGCTGTTCATCTACGCGGTGTTCGTCACCACCTTCTCCGGCCAGCGGGCCGGTTGGCTGGTCTCGCTGGCCCTGGTGATGCTGATGATCCCGGTGGTGGTGCGCACCACCGAGGAGATGCTGCGGCTGGTTCCGGACGAACTGCGCGAAGCCTCCTACGCCCTCGGGGTGCCGAAGTGGAAGACCATCGTCAAGGTGGTGCTGCCGACCGCGCTGAGCGGCATCATGACCGGGGTGGTGCTGGGCATCGCCCGGGTCGCCGGCGAGACGGCGCCGCTGCTGGTGCTGGTGGGCTACTCCCCCAACCAGAACACCAACCTGTTCTCGGGGCCGCAGGGCTCGCTGCCCGGCATGATCAAGGACCAGTTCGGCAACCTGGGCAGCACCACCATCCTGCGCGGCGGCCACAAGGTCAGCGTGCACTACGCCGCCGACCGGATGTGGGGCGCGGCGCTCACGCTGATCCTGTTGGTGATGGCGCTGAACCTGCTCGCCCGGTTGATCGCCAGCCGCAGCAAGGTGTCCTCCTGACGGCTGCCGGCCAGCCACTTCCTGACCACGTACTCCGAACCGACAGAGCAAAAAGGGGAAAACGCCAGATGGCCAAGCGGATCGAGGCCCGCAACCTCAACATCTATTACGGCAAGTTCCTGGCGGTGGCCGGTGTGGACTTCACCATCGCGCCCCGGTCGGTGACCGCCTTCATCGGTCCGTCCGGCTGCGGCAAGTCCACGGTGCTGCGCACCATCAACCGGATGCACGAGGTGATCGCCGGCGCCACCGTGCAGGGTGAGCTGCTGCTGGACGGCGAGGACATCTACGGCGCCGACATCGACCCGGTCAACGTCCGGCGCACCATCGGCATGGTGTTCCAGCGGCCGAACCCGTTCCCCACCATGTCGATCTATGACAACGTGGCGGCCGGGCTGAAGCTGCAGTCCGCCCGCCGCAAGCGGGGCGAACTGGACGTCGTGGTCGAGAAGTCACTGCGGGCGGCCAACCTGTGGGAAGAGGTCAAGGACCGGCTCGACAAGCCCGGCGCGGGCCTGTCCGGTGGCCAGCAGCAGCGGCTGTGCATCGCACGGGCGATCGCGGTCGAGCCGCAGGTGCTGCTGATGGACGAGCCGTGCTCGGCGTTGGACCCGATCTCCACCCTGGCGATCGAGGACCTGATCCAGTCGCTGAAGCAGCAGTACACGATCGTGATCGTCACCCACAACATGCAGCAGGCGGCCCGGGTCAGCGAGCGCACCGCGTTCTTCAACCTGTCCGGGGTCGGCAAGCCGGGGCAGCTGGTCGAGATCGACGACACCCAGAAGATCTTCTCCAACCCCCGCGAGCGGCGCACCGAGGACTACATCTCCGGCCGGTTCGGCTGACCTGCCGGCAGCACGACGGCACCCGGCTACGGGGCATGTTTCAGCTCCGAGCCGGCGGTGGTTCTTCGAAATTGCTCAGTCGAGGCGGGCTATCGCGTTCGGGCCGGTCATTGGATAGTGTCACTATACAAGCCACTGACCACCACCGAAAGGGCGGAACTCCCATGGCCCACATTGCGCTTGGCGTCAACGAGAACGACTTCCCCGGCATCTCCGGACCGCTGATCTACCGCCCGGAAACCGCCCAGCCGCTCAGCGACCTCGCCGAGGTGTTGCTACGCGGCCCGAGCTCGCTGAGCCGTGGCGAGCGCGAGCTGATCGCGGCCTACGTGTCAGGCCGCAACGAGTGCACGTTCTGCTGCGGCTCGCACTCGGCGATCGCCGCCGTCCAGCTCGGCGAGGACGTCGAGTTCGTCGAGCAGGTACGCGGCGACGTCGAGCAGGCGCCGGTCTCGCCGAAGCTGCGCACGCTGCTGAGGATCGCCGGCGCGGTCCAGGTCAGCGGTCGCGACGTCACCCCGGAGCTGATCAACGCTGCCCGCAAGGCCGGTGCCAGCGATCTGGAACTGCACGACACCGTGCTGATCGCGGCGGCGTTCTGCATGTACAACCGCTACGTCGACGGCCTGGGCACGGTGGCTCCGAGCGACCCGGACCTCTACGCCCACGCCGCCAAGCGGATCACCGAAACCGGTTACCGGGTCTGAGGATCCGGCTCGCCGGCAGGCACCCGTGCTCGGAGGATCCGGCGCACTCCGAGCACGGCGACGACGCCCAGGCAGCCCCACAGCAGCAGGGCGCCGACCAGTTCGATGCCTCTGATGCCCCAATAGTCGGCGTGGTACCACGGGAAGCCGTGCGCCCACCGGGTGTAGATCTTGAACAGCACCACCCCGGCGCCCAGGTTGTAGGCGGTCGCCCAGCCGAAGTTGAGCAGGTAGGCCGCAGCCATTGCCCACACCAGGTACTGGCAACCGAAGGCGGGGCTGAGGAACAGGAAGCTGACGAGTGCCAGGCCGACCGCCTCGGCGACCATCGCGGGCCGGCGCCAGACCAGCACCGCCGGCACCGCGGCACACAGCAGCACGATCGGGAACCGGCCGGAGCCGGTGAGGAAATCGGCCCAGCCCGGGTCGTCGAACCAGTGCCCGATCTGGATCAGGCCCCACTGGCTGATCCCGCTGCCGGCGTAGCCCAGCACGTGCTCGCGGACCGGCCTTCCTTCGGCGATCAGGGCCGGCAGCCAGCTGATCCCGAACGCCAGGAGGAAACCGGCCCCGAAGCGGGCCAGGCTGCTCCGGCCGCGGGTGAGCGCGAGCACCAGCAGGGCCGGAATCGCCACCACCGGGACAACCTTGATGCCGATGGCGATGCCCATCGACAGGCCGCCGGCCAGCGGCTTGTCCCGGTCGGCCAGCAGGTACAGCGCCAGCAGCGTGAACAGCACGAAGATCGGGTCGGTGTTGCCGTGGAAGCCGGAGATGATGACCAGCACCGGGCTGGCCGCGACCAGGCAGGCCGCCCAGCTCGCCTCGCGCAGGCTGCGCCGCCGGCGCAGGATCTCGAACACCAGCAAGGCCGAACCCACGTCGGCCAGGCTCGCCACCGTGCGGATCGAGAAGCCGATACTCAGGCCGTGCTGGCGGCCGATGTCCACCAACCATAGGAAGTACCCGATCACCGGCGGGTGGTTGTAGAAGGACCGCTCGAAGGTGATGCCGTAGACGCCCACCGGACCGCGCTCGGCCACCCCGTTGACGAAGTCCGTCCAGTGCCGGATGTCGTTGGTGCCGTAGGTCCGGGCGGCGATGGTGGCCTTGAGCAGCAGGAACAGCAGCGCCAGCCCGAGCACCAGCCGGCGCCGGCTGCGGACCAGGCGTTCCGGCTCGCCGTCCGGCGGCGGGTCGCCGGCGAGTTCCGGACGCGCCGCTTCGGACGTGGTCATCTCGGTGCCCGGATCAGCCGACGTGGGTTACGGAGCCGGCATGGTGCGGGCGCAGCCGGGCGACGAACTGGTAGCCGAACACGGTCGGGCGCAACCGCACCAGCCGCCGGTCCACCGCCCCGGCCAGCCGCGAGGACCACCGGTCGGTCCGGGCCAGCACCTCCAGCGGCAGGCCGGTGTACTCCAACTGCAGCAGGTCCAACCCGGCCGCGCTGATCGTCCGGCGCAGGCTCTTGCGGGAGAAGAAGCGCAGGTGGGTCTCGTCCAGGATGCCGCGCCGGTCGTAGTCGAAGGCGCCGGCCGCCACCCGGCCGCGGGAGTACCAGTGGCCGAAGTTCGGCGTCGAGATCACGATCTGGCCGGTCGGGGCGAGCGCCTCGACCATCTGGCGCAGCAGCTTCTCCGGATAGCGGACGTGCTCGATGACGTCGGCCGCGATCACCACGTCGAAGTCACCGCCGGCGGCCTCCGGAATGCCGTCCTCGAGATCGCCGAGAAAGAAGTCGTCCACCCGGTCGCGCACCCCGGGGATCTCCATGCCGTCCACGCCGACCACCTTGTGGCCGAGCTGCCGGACCCGCTCGGACAGCCGGCCGCCGGAACAGCCGAGGTCGAGCACCCGGCCGGGCGGCAGCTCCGACAGCATCCTGGTGATGACGGTGTGCGAGGTGCCCTCGCCCTCCTTGGCCGCGTACTCCGGGTCCGCCGGCACCCAGCGGTGGGTGCCGATGCCGACCTTGGTCAGCCGGTACTGCAGCACGTCGCGCACCACGTCCCGGGCGTACTTCAGCCCGTCGACGTAGCAGATCTCCTCGCCGTAGTAGGTGGGGATCGGCACCTCGACGATCCGCCTGCCCGCGTCCAGCAGCTGGATGATGATCTGGGTGTCGAAGTCGAAGTCGTCGGTGTTGAACTCCAGCGGCAGTTCCGCCAGCGCCGACACCCGGTAGGCCCGGTAACCGGAGTGGAACTCCGACAGCGACGAGTTCAACAGCCGGTTCTCCACCGACGTGAGCACCCGGTTGCCGAGGTACTTGTACAGCGGCATGCCCCCGGCCCGGGCGGAGCCGGCCTGCAGCATCCGCGAGCCGAACACCGCGTCGGCCTCACCGCGCTCCAGCGGGGCCAGCAGGTCGGCCATCACCTCCGGGGCGTACTGGCCGTCGCCGTGCAGCAGCACCACCAGGTCCAGCCCGCGTTCGGCGGCCAACCGGTAGCCGGCCTTCTGGTTGCCGCCGTAGCCGAGGTTGCTGACGTGCCGGATCACGGTGGTCGGGATCGCGCCGTTGGCCTGCCGCCAGGCCAGGCCCGCGTCCACGGTCCGGTCGGAGCTGGCGTCGTCGCAGATCAGGATCTCGTCGATCCGGGCGCGCATCTCGGGTGGAATCCGGTCCAGGGTGGCCTGCAGGGTGGACTCGGCGTTGTAGGCCACCACCAGCACACCGATCCTCAGCCGACCGGTTTCGGCGTCGTCCGGGGTCGCGGCAGGCTCGGCCGGAGAGCCGGCGGACGGGGACACCATGCAATCACGCTAGCAAAACCGGGGGCCGCGCCCGGTACGCAGACCGCGCGGGCGGCCCGGGAAGTTCGCAGGTACGGAGAATGCCGGTCACCGGCACGGCCGATACCTTCGGCGGATGCGGGTCTACGACATGATCGTCGACGAGCGCAGGCAGATCGCGGACCTGCTGAGCACGCTCACCCCGGACCAGCTCCGGGCGCCGAGCCTGTGCGCCGGCTGGACGGTGCACGACGTCGCGGCCCACCTGACCACCTTCCTGCGGTACGGCCAGCTCAAGATCTACCTGGGCCTGGTGGCCACGGCCGCCGACTTCGACCGGGTCAACGGCTGGCTGACCCGGCGGGCGGCCCGCAAGCCCGACCGCGAACTCGTGGACCTGCTGCGGCGGCACGCCGGCTCGCGCACCACCGTGCCCCGGTCGGGCTACGACCCGGTGCTGGCCGACGTCGTCCTGCACGATCTCGACATCCGCATTCCGCTCGGCATCGCCCGCCAGCTGCCCGAGGACCGGCTGGCGGTGACCTTCCACCACCTGACCACCCGTCCCGCCCCCGGCTACGCGATGGGATCCCGGCTGGCCGGGCTGCGAATCACCGCCACCGACACCGGTTGGGACGTCGGGGCCGGGCCGTCGGTGCGTGGCCCGGCCGAGACGCTGGTGCTCGGTATCGGCGGCCGGTCGGCGGTGCTCGACGGCCTGACCGGTGACGGCGTGCCGCTGCTGCGGCAGCGGCTGGCCGACCCGCGACGGCGCGGTGCGCGGGAGCGGTTGGCCGGTCCGCTCGGCCTGCTGGTTCGTCCGCAACCGGCCACCCGGCGGTCCCGGGACGCGGTCGCGCCGCTGACCTGAGGTCCGTTCCTCCCGTGCCGGCGGCATGCCCGGAACCCGCGTATCGCCACCCTTACACCGAAACTCAGAGATCAGACGATCCGGTCGATAGGTCCTTTTGGTCAGGCCCGCAACGGGGGCCTTCTTCCTGAAAGAGCCGTGCCGTGATCCGTCTGTCGAGTAGTCGACTTTTCCGTGCCCTCTCCGGTGCCACCAGCGTGGCGGTGGTCGCCGTCGGCGGCCTGTTCCTGGTACCCGCGACCTCCGCGTACGCCGACAGCTCGCCCTGTGCGGACGGCAGCACCCCCGCCCTGCTGAGCACGGTGACCTGCTCGTCCGCCGGCAGCTACACGCTGAGCGTGCCGGCCGGCACCACCTCGGTGGACGTCGACCTGGTCGGCGGTGGCGGCGGCGCCGGTTACCCGGCGCGGGCGCACATCGGCGGCAACGCGGCCGAGGTCAGCGGCACCCTGACGCTGCCGGCCGGTACCGCCTACCTGTACGTGATCGTGGGCGTCGGCGGCACCGGCGACAACCATGGCACCAGCACCGGTGGCGGCGCGTCGGCGGTCTTCGCCGAGGACTCCGGCCATGCCCTGCTGGCCAAGCTGGCCATCGCCGGTGCCGGTGGCGGTGGCGCCTACAACGGCGACGGCGGCAACGCGGGCTCGGCCGGCACCAGCGACAACGCCCAGACCGTCTCCGGGCCGGGGCAGCCCGGTACCGGCTCGGCCGGCGGCGCCGGCGGTACCGGCAACTACGCGCCCGGCACGGCCGGCGGCAGCGACAATCCCGCCGCGCTGACGGTCGCCGCCGGCGGCAACGGCGGCGCGGTGCCCGGCGGCGCCACCGGCGGTGGCGGGGCCGGCGGCTACGCCGGTGGCGGTGGCGGCGGCGGCAGCCGCGGCTCCATTCTCAGCTCGAACGTGGCCGGTGGTGGTGGCGGTTCCTCGCTGGCCTCGTCCTATCTCGGCTCCGCCGCGATCGCGGTCAAGGCCGGCACCGGCGGCGTACAGCTGCCCGGCCTGGTCGCCAGCGACGGGGCCACCGGCTCGGTCACCCTGACCTTCGACGGGCTGGCCGTTCCGGGCGCTCCGACCGGCGCGGTCGCCACGGCCGGCGACCACCAGGCTTCGGTGTCCTTCTCGGCCCCGGCCTCCGACGGTGGCTCGCCGATCACCTCCTACACGGTGACCTCCGCACCCGGCGGCAAGACCGCGACCTGCCCGGGCAGCCCGTGCGTGGTGACCGGCCTGACCAACGGCACCAGCTACACCTTCACCGTGCACGCCACCAACGCCAACGGCGACTCGACCGAATCGTCCGCCTCGGCCGCGGTCACCCCGGCGACGCCGCCGGGCGCACCGACCGGAGTCTCGGCCACCGCCGGCGACGCCCAGGCCGCGGTCAGCTTCACCGCGCCGGCCAGCGACGGCGGCTCGGCCGTCACCTCCTACACGGTGACCTCCGCACCCGGCGGCAAGACCGCGACCTGCCCCGGCAGCCCGTGCACCGTTACCGGCCTGACCAACGGCACCAGCTACACCTTCACCGTGCACGCCACCAACAGCATCGGCGACTCGACCGAGTCCGCGGCGTCGGCGGCGGTCACCCCGGTGTCGGTGCCCGGTGCCCCGACCGGGGTGTCGGCGCAGCCGGGTGACGGCCAGGCCAGCGTCACCTTCACCCCGCCGGCCGACCACGGCGGCCTGCCGATCACCTCCTACACGGTGACCGCCTCGCCGGGCGGCGCGACCGCGACCTGCCCGGGCAGCCCGTGCGTGGTCACCGGCCTGACCGACGGCACCAGCTACACCTTCACGGTGCACGCCAGCAACAGCGAGGGCGACTCGGCCGAATCCGGCGCCTCGTCCGCGGTGACGCCGGCCGCGCTGCCCGGCGTCCCGACCGGGGTGTCGGCCACGGCCGGCAACGGCCAGGCCAGCGTCAGCTTCACCGCGCCGGCCAGCGACGGCGGCTCGGCCATCACCGGCTACACGGTGACGGCGTCGCCGGGCGGCGTGACCGCGACCTGCCCGGGCAGCCCGTGCACCGTTACCGGGCTGACCGGCGGCACCAGCTACACCTTCACGGTGCACGCGACGAACGCCATCGGCGACTCCTCCGAGTCCGCGGCGTCCTCGGCGGTCACCCCGGTCGGGCCGCCGGCCAAGCCGAGCAACGTGGGCTTCATCCCGGGCGACGGCCAGTTCGGTGTCTCGTTGCTGGCGCCGGCTGACGGCGGTTCGGCCATCACCGGCTACGAGATCTCCCTTGACGGCGGCCTCACCTGGAACACGCTGACCACCACCATCTCCGGTGCCAAGGTGAACGGCACGGTCACCGGCCTGGTCAACGGCACGACGTATGAGGTGCAGGTCCGCGCGGTGAACGTCAACGGACCGGGCGCCGGCTCGACGAGCCAGTCGGTCACCCCGGCCACCACCCCGGACGCCCCGTCCGGCGTGACCGCGACCGGCGGCCCCGGCCAGGCGTCGGTGTCCTTCACCGCCCCGGCCGACAGCGGCGGCGCGGCCGTCACCTCCTACACGGTGACCTCTTCGCCGGACGGGAAGACCGCGACCTGCCCGGGCAGCCCGTGCGTGGTCACCGGCCTGACCAACGGCACCAGCTACACCTTCACCGTGCACGCCACCAACGCGGCCGGGAACTCGGCCGAGTCGGCGGCGAGCTCCGCGGTGACCCCGGTGAGCGTGCCGGGCACTCCGGGTGGAGTCTCGGCCAAGGCCCATGACACCTCGATCGAGGTCGGCTTCAGCGCTCCGGACAGCGGCGGATCACCTATCACCGGTTACGAATACTCGATCGATGGTGGAATGACCTGGCAGCCGCTGACCACCACCACGTCCGGCTCGGGCCTGGCCGGCACGATCACCGGGCTCACCCCCGGCACCGAGTACCCGGTCACGCTCCGCGGCGTCAACGCCGTCGGTGCCGGTACCGCGGTCGCGGTGGTCACCGTGACCACGGTGCCGGCCGCCCTGGCTGCCCCGACCGCCGAGGCGGGCCGCGCTTCGGCGCTGGTGAGCTGGCCGAAGTCCGGCACCGCCACCGTGACCGGCTACACCGTCTACGCCAACCCGGGGCCGGCCACCTGCAGCACCGAGTCGGCCGACGACACCTCCTGTGTCATCGGGGCGACCGACGGGGTCAGCTACACCTACACCGTGGTGGCCGACAGCCCGGCCGGGCCGTCGGACGCCTCGCCGGCCTCGGCAGCGTTGACCGCCTCCGCTCCGCTGGTTCCGTCCAGCGCGCCGACCAGCGCACCGACCACCCTGACCACCACCGACGGGGTGCTGTCGGAGGTCCGGGCCGGGCAGCAGATCACCGTGCTGGGCAAGGGCTTCCTGCCCTACTCCAGCGTGACGATGATCATCTACAGCTCGCCGGTCGTGCTCGGCACCGCGGTCACCGACGCCAGCGGCGGCTTCACCAAGCTGGTCACCATTCCGACCGACCTAGAGGTGGGTTCGCACAATTTGGTGGCCTCCGGCGTCGATCAGGCCGGGGCGACCCACCTCATCCGGATGCCGGTCACCCTTGCGACCGCCTCGAGCGGGGGTTCGGGGTCGAGCGGTTCGGGGTCGAGCGGCACCGGTTCGGCGGGTGGCACGTTGCCCTTCACCGGTGTGCAGGTGGCGCGGCTGGCGGTCTGGGCCGGCCTGATCACCGGGGCCGGCCTGATGTTGATCGCGACCGGCCGGCGCCGCCGGCCGACCCTGTCGGAGTAGCCGATCCAGTAGCGCGCAGTAGTGAGCAAGGGCCGCCTCGATCCTCCGAGGCGGCCCTTGCTCGATCTTGACTTGTCAGGCCTACCCTGACTAGCCTGTCAGGACCAGCCTGACACGATGAAGGGAATGCTGTGATCGCCGAACCAGTCACTGCCGCCGCACTCGCCTGCTCGTTCTGCGCCAAGCCGGCCCCCGAGGTCGGCAAGCTCATCGCCGGGCCCGGCATCTATATCTGTGACGAATGCGTCCGGCTGTGCAACGAGATTCTCGATTCCGCGGCCGGTCGCCCCGGCGCCGAGCCCGACGCCGGACCACCCGCCGAACTGACCTACTGGCAGGCGATGACCGACGAGGAACTGCTGGCCCAGCTGCCCAAGATCGCCCGGGTGGCCGACCAGGTGGAGGGCAGCCTGACCACCTGGGTGCGCCGCACCCGCAGCCGTGGGGTGTCCTGGGCGCGGATCGGTGTGGCGCTGGACATCACCCGGCAATCGGCGTGGGAGCGCTTCTCCGACCGCGAATGAGGCGATGCTGCCTGTCGTGGACCCGCTGCTGCGCGCGATCGAAGCCCTGGACGAACCCGGCTGTTACTCGGTGACCTTCACCCTGGACACCGGTGAGGACCGGGCGGTGGTGATCCGGATGCGCGGCGACGAGCCGGTGGTGCCGTCGGCCAACTCGTTCGCCGGGTGGGCGCCGGGTTCCCGGATCGTCACCGCCACCGTCGCGGTGGTGCGGGCGCTGCACCAGGCCCGGCAGAGCACCGGTGGCACCGGCGCGCAGCTGGTCGATGTCGACGGCGGCTGGGACGTCAGTATCGGCAACGTGGTGCTGTCGACTGACGGGGCACCCAGCTGCGTCGGTCACGGCGAGCTGGCCGCCGCCGGGAACGGCGTGTACCGCTGCGAGACCTGCGGGGCGGCTGCCCGCTTCGACCGCTCGTCCTGACCCTGCGGACGTGGCGGTTTCCGTCGGCGGCGAGCACACACCCTGACCTAGGCCGCACGTCCCGACGGCGCTCGTGAGGGCACCCCCGCGGGGCAGTTGATCACTAACAGTTACTTAACTTGCGCCGCACCCGGCCGATGATCAAGGGACATCCAAGGGAGACGCCTGTGGTCATTGCCCACGCACAGCGCCCGGCTGCCGCGCTGGTACCGGACCTCGACCTGCCGTCTGACGACGCACAGGTCTTCCGGCGCGCCGCCGCGCTGGTCGGGGCGGCAGTGCTGCTGCTGGGCGTCTGCTTCGTCGCCCGACTGGGCGGCCCGCACACGGTGCGCACCCTGTCGAACGTCGCGCTGTTCTGCGCCGCCTTCGCGGCGTCGATCGGCTGCGCCCTGCGGTCACGCCGGGTGACCGGACGGGCTCGACTGTCCTGGATGCTGCTGGGAGCCGCCACCGCGTCCTGGGGCATCGGACAGCTGCTGTGGTTCTGGTTCGAGTCCGTGATGGGCGATGCGGTGCCGTTCCCGTCCCTGGCCGACGTGGGCTACCTGGGGATGCCGGTCTTCACCGTGATCGGGCTGCTGGTGCTCGGCACCACCGCCCAGACGGCGGCCAACCGGGCCCGTAGCGTGCTGGACGGCGCGATGATCGCGACCTCGCTGCTGCTGATCAGCTGGACGCTGGTGCTCGGCCCCACCATCGCCGCCGGCGCCGACAACCTGTTCGCCCTGACGATCAGCCTGTCCTACCCGGTGAGCGACGTGGTCATGGTGACCATCGTGATGTACGTCCTCGCCGGCCGGCGGCAACGGCATGCCGACAACATCCCGCTGATCCTGGTCGGCTGCGGGCTGGCCACGTTCGCCCTGTCCGACAGCGGATTCACCTACCTCACCCTGACCGACGCCTACAACTCGGGCAGCCCGACCGACCTCGGCTGGTTCACCGGCTTCCTGCTCATCCTGCTTGCCTCGCTGCGCCCCGAGCGCGACACCGCGCACCGTTCGGCGGTGGCCAGGCGGGTGCGCAGCTTCGGCCTGCTAATGCCCTACATCGCCGTGGTGGCCGCGGTGGTCACCACCGTGCTGGACAAGTTGCAGCGCAACAGCCACGGCGTGACCAGCTTCGTCTCCTGGGACCGGTCGGTGCTGATCCTGCTGATGGTCGGCCGGCAGGTGCTGACCATGCTGGAGAACCGCACGTTGACCCGCGGCCTGGAGGCCCGGGTCGCCGAGCGCACCCAGGAACTCGAGACCAGCGAGCAGCGCTTCCGGGCACTCGTGCTGCACAGCTCCGACGTGGTCAGCGTGGTGGACACCGATTCGGTCGTGCAGTACCAGAGCGAATCCATCGAGCGGGTCTTCGGACACCCCGCCCACCGGCTGGTGGACACACCGCTGACCTCGATCTTCGAGCCGGAGGCGGCGACCGCGCTGCTCGAGGCGTTGAAGACCGCCAGCCTGCGCTCTCGCGGCGTCGCGGTGATCGAGCTGCCCCTGGTGCGCGCCGACGGGCGGATCTGCCAGGCGGAGATCTCGGTGACGAACCTGCTCGAAGACCCGGCGGTCGGTGCCCTGGTGCTCAACATGCGTGACGTCACCGAGCGCCGCGAGCTCGAGAATCAGCTTATCCACGAGGCCTTCCACGACACGCTCACCGGGTTGGCCAACCGCGCGCTGTTCACCGACCGGGTCGGCCAGGCCCTGCAGCGGCGGACCAGTTCGGAGTTCCGGATCGCGGTGCTGTTCCTGGACCTGGACGGGTTCAAGGAGATCAACGACAGCCAGGGACACGCTGCCGGCGACGCGATGCTGATAGAGGTGGCGCGTCGGCTGTCTGATGCCGTTCGCCTCGAGGACACCGTGGCACGGCTGGGTGGCGACGAGTTCGCGGTCCTGATCCGCTGCCTGCACGACGACGAGGAGAACAACGCCCGAGCGGTGGCCGAGCGCATCCGGGCCGCCCTGAGCGCGCCGTTCGCCATCGACAACCAGCCGGCCATCCTGCGGGCCAGCATCGGCATCGCCTACGCCGACTCCGGCGCCGAGGACGCCGGGCAGTTGCTGCGCAACGCCGACCTGGCCATGTACCGGGCCAAGGCGGCCGGCGAGGGTGGTTACGTCCTCTACAACCCGACCATGCATGCCGCGCTGGTCGACCGGCTACAGGTCGCCGCCGACCTGCGGATCGGCCTGGAGCAAGAGCATTTCGAGGTGTACTACCAGCCCGAGGTCGACATGGACGGCGGCGACATCATCGGCTTCGAAGCCCTGATCCGCTGGCACCACCCGGTGCGCGGCCTGGTTCCTCCGGACCAGTTCATCCCGATGGCCGAGAGCACCGGCCTGATCCGGCCGCTCGGCCAGTGGGTGCTGGAGCAGGCCTGCCGCCAGGCCGCTGCCTGGTCGCTGGCGATGGGGCGCCAGATCGGCATGGCCGTCAACGTCTCCAGCCATCAACTGGGCCAGAGCGACTTCCTCGACGTGGTCGCGCACGCCCTGGCCAGTACCGGGATCGTGCCGGGCCAACTGTGCCTGGAGATGACCGAGAGCGTGCTGATGAACGACACCGAGGACATCCTGGCGCTGCTCAACCAGCTCAAGGATCTCGGCGTGCGGCTCGCCATCGACGACTTCGGCACCGGCTACTCCTCACTGAGCTACCTGCACCGGTTCCCCTTCGACACGCTCAAGATCGACCGATCGTTCGTCGAACGGGTGACCAGCCCGTCCGGCGAGGCGACGCTGGCCCGGACCATCGTGCAACTCGGCCACGGCCTCGGCGTGACCACCGTCGCCGAGGGCCTGGAGAACCGCGCCCAGTACGAGGCGCTGCGCCGGATCGGCTGCAACGTCGGCCAGGGCTTCCTGATCTCCAAGCCGGTGCCGGCCGCGCAGGCCACCGAACTGCTGGCCGCCGAGCAGTCCGCCCGGGACAGCGCCGACCGACCGGTCGAGCCGGCCGCGACCAAGCCGGGCAAGTCCAAGGCCAAGGTCAAGGTGCCGGTGGCATGAGCGTTCCTGTCGCCAGCCCGGTAGCGCCGCGGCTGCTACCGCGCGACTGGCCGGCCTCGTTGCAGCCGGCGCGGCTGGCGAATATCGAGGTCGACACCCCGTTCCTGGCCTTCGACCCCGATCTGGTGACCTACCAGCTGATGCGGTTCCGCAGCGCGCTGCCCGGCGTCGGCGTGCACTACGCCATGAAGTGCAACGGCGACGAGCGGGTGCTGCGGCGACTGCACGAGCAGGGTGCCGGTTTCGAGATCGCCTCGGTCGGTGAGCTGCGCCGGCTGCTGGAACTCGGCGTGCACGCCGAGGACGTGCTGTTCAGCAATCCGGTCAAACCGCCGGCCGCCATCGCGCAGGCCCGCGCCGCCGGAGTGTGGCGGTTCAGCTTCGATTCCGAGGCGGAGCTGGCCAAGATCGCGGCCGCGGCACCCGGCGCGGCGGTGTACCTGCGGCTTCGGGTGGACGACTCCGACAGCGTGTTCCCGCTGTCGCGCAAGTTCGGTGCCACTCCGCACGAGGGGCTGCACGGCCTGCTGCGGGCCCGCGCGCTCGGGCTGCGGCCGTACGGCGTCACCTTCCACGTCGGCTCGCAGTGCACCCGGCTGGCCACCTGGTCGCGTGCGGTGATGGTGGCCGCGCACTTGATGGAACGGCTCGCCGAGCACGGCATCGTGCTGGGCATGCTCAACCTGGGCGGCGGCTTTCCCGCCCACTACGGCAGCGCCGTGCCGTCCATCGGCTCGATCGGTACCGCGATCAACGAAGCCCTGGAAGACCATCTGCCTTACCAGCCCGGGCTGATCGCCGCCGAACCCGGCCGGTTCCTGGTCGCCGAGAGCGGCGTGCTGGTCGCGACCGTGCTCGGAAGGGCCGTGCGCGACGGGCAGAACTGGCTCTACCTCGATGTCGGGGCCTACAACGGCCTGATGGAGACCCTGCAGACCGGCCAGACCTGGCAGTTCCCGCTCTGGACGTCGCGGGCCGACCACGGCACCGGCCCGTTCGACACCTTCACGGTGACCGGGCCGAGCTGCGACAGCTCGGACACCATGTTCTCCGGTGTCCGGCTGCCCGCCTCGCTCGACGAGGGCGACCGGATCTACATCGCCTCGGCCGGCGCCTACACCCTGAGCTACGCCTCGTCCTTCAACGGGTTCCCGCTGCCGGCCGCGTACCCGATCGACGAGTTGGATGGCTGACAAACCGGCAGACCGCGAGTTCCTGCTCGCCGGCCTGATCGACTCGTTCGGCCTCTCGCTGGGCTGGACGACCTTCACCCTGCTGGCCGTCGAGCGGCACGGCCTGAGCACCGCGGCCCTGTTCAACGCGGCCATGCTGATCGGCATCGTGCTGTCGGCACCGGCCACCATGTGGCTGTCCCGGTCGCTGTCCGGTGGTGCGCTGCTCACCCTGGTCGGGGCCGCCGAGCTGCCACTGCGGGTGCTCACCCTGGCCGGGCTGCTGGTGGGGACGCCGGCTCCGATCATCGCGGCCGCGGTGGTGGCGATGAACGTTGCCGCCTGGACCGGCTACGCCGGCATGCGCGCCGAGGTCGCCGACCGGGCACCGGGTCCGCGCGCGATGGTGCGCTACGCGGTGGCGATCGCGGCCATCGAAGCTGCCGCGGCCAGCGTCGCCGCCCTGCTGCCGGTCACCAGCACCGGCCTCGCGGGCCGGCTGGCCCTGACCGCCGTGCTGGTGCTCTACCCGGCGAGCCTGGCGCCACAGTTCTGGTGCGCCCGGCATGCCCGGGTGCCCAGCGGCCGGCAGTTGGCTGCCCAGCCGGACCCGGCGCACCGCGCCGAACTCACCCACCTCACCGAGCTCATCCCACCGGCCCGGCGGTTCGACCGCTCGCCGGTGGTCGCGCTGCTCTTGGCCGGTACCGCGGTGATGCTGATCGGTTCGGGCCCGGCCACCCTGAACACCGCGCTCGCGGTCGACCTGTACGGCCAGCTCGCGGTGATCGTGGCCTCGATCGCCTTCACCGCCGGCTGCCTGCTGGCCACCACCGCCAGCGCCGCGGTGTCCCGGCTGCGGGCCAGCACCGGGCTGCTCTGGGCCGGCTGGGGCATCGGCATGCTGGTGGGCTGGCTGGTCGCGCCCTGGCAACTGGGTGGCCTGTTGATCGCCCAGGTGCTGTCGGGACTCTGCCTGACCGCCTTTCACGGCGAGATGGACGCGGCAATCTCGACCACCGCGCGCCCGGAACGGCTCACCACCCTGCTGGCGGTGGCCGGCGCGCTGCGCGCGATCGGCAGTGCGATCGCCGTCCGGCTGCTGCCGCTGCTGGTCGGCATGGTCGGCCTGGTCCGCTACGCCGGCAGCCTGATCCTGGTGCTGGCAGTGCTCGGCAGCCTGTTGGCCCTGCTGGGGCGGATCTCGGGGATCGGCCCGGCGTTGGGTGCTGCCCGGCCGGCAGCCGGCCGGCACCGGGCAGGCGGTCGCACCAGGGGTGCGGAGCCCGCCGCAGCCGGTAGCGCGGAACCGGCCACGGTCGCCACCGCAGCCTGAGCTGAGCCCTGGACGTCAAGGCTGGTGGAAACACTGGCTCCGGCGTAGTAATTACCGATGGCGGTACGGCGGGGTAAGGACGTGTCGGTCAGGCGCACGCTCGTGGTCCTGGTCGGCCTTGCCCTGGTTCTCGGGGTGCTTGCCCTGTGGATCATGCCGGCGCTGCTGACCCTGCACCCGAGCGCCGGCATATCCACCGCGGACCGGTTCAAAGCTCAGAACGACGTGCGGGCGTCGTGCATCGCCTTCCTGATCGTCGTCGGCACCGGCGGGACGCTGTGGTTCACCGGCTGGACGTACCAGCTCAACCGAGACGGCGCCGTGACCGAGCGGTACACGAAGGCGGTCGGCCAGCTGGGCGATGCGAGTTCAGCTGTGCGCGTCGGTGGTATCTATGCCCTGGAGCGGATCGGCAACGACTCCGACCGGGACCGGGGCACCATTCTCTATGTCCTGGGTGCTTTCGTACGCGAGCGTTCCAGAACACCGCGCGAGCGGGACGGCGTCGCCCCGGAGGACGTGCTGGCCGGCGTCCGGGTGGCGGGTCGACTCCTCCGGCGATCGGAGGTGGTCTTCGACCTGCGAGGAGCCGACCTGCGCAACGTCGACCTGTCGAAGCTGCCCCGGCACCGGGTGCGGCTCGACGGAGCCGACACCACCGGCGCCGTGCTACCCGCCTGATTGCCTGCCGACGTAGAAGCTTCTCATCCACGACATCGAGGCCGAGCCGTTGCCGGCACGTTCGAAGGCAGCGGCCACGACTTTCGCCCCGTCACCACTCAAGCGTGCAACTCGATCGATGCCCTTGGATGCAGGTGAACCAAGGTAGGGCGAGTTATCTGTACGGGCGCCCATTAGCCCTGCGATCGGATCTGCTATGAATCTTCGATGGCTCGCCTCTACATGCACTGCGTAAATTTTCGACGGTTCCGAGAACTCCGACTGGACCTATCCGCTGCCGTAACGATACTCATAGGACCCAACGGAAGCGGAAAATCTAACGTACTTGACGCGCTACTACTCCTCCGAGAAGGAGTTCGGTCCGCGCCGGATAACGCCTTGAACGCTCGGGGAGGGCTTCGGAAGATCATTACCCGGCATCAAACCGAACACCCGTTGCGAGTTGCCCTCGTTGCCGATTCCGCCGAAGGAACCGGCACCGTTCGAACAGTAGTCAGCACGGATGGATCTACATCTACCACGTTTCGTCGGACGATCGACTACAACCGAACCGCCAACAGCGAAATGGATGATGACGGCTGGTTCACACTTCCGGGCGCTGCTGATCCTAATTACCGCGAGGCGCGCAGGCAGACTGCCACGATTGTGCATGTCGATGCGTTCCGCAACATCTCAGACCGAGCGCCTCTGTACGGGGGTACGCACGTTGACGAAACCGGCGCTGACCTGGCTGCGGTGCTCCATCGACACTACAGCAATGATAGGGACCGGTTCTTTCAGTTTGAACAACTCATGAAGCGCGTCCTCCCGCAGATCGACATCATCCAATCCCCCTTGCTTGAGGACGGTGGCAGTACCGCATTCAGCACAGTTTCTATCCGCTTCCTCGGCGACAGCCAGACCTACGATCTCGCGCAACTGTCGAGTGGCGTCAAGGATGCAATGGTCTTACTGACAGCGGTGCATTTCTCGGAGCCGGGTAGCCTTATTTTGTTGGAGGAGCCGGAGAACCATCTACACAGCGGCGCACAACGCGCAATCATGGAAATAATCGCCGAAGCTGCGTCAACCGACGACAAGCAGTTCCTGATAACGACACATTCCGAGGTACTCGTCGGGATGGGACGCACCGAGGCTGTGTACTTTGTGGCCCCTGCAGAAGAACCTGGCACGTCTTCCATACGACCCGTAGCCGATCTCGATGAGGGCTCTCTACACGACAACCTGGGTATCGATGTTAGTCGACTGTTGACAACCCTCGGTTTGCAACCCCAAGTGGTATTCATCGCTGAAGGAAGAACTGACCTCGAAGCGACCGAGCCGATCTGGGAGCATCTCGGTATCAAGGACAGGGTACTGGCAGTGAACGCTGAAGGCGGGGGCGCAGAAACTATTGCCGCTGCTGGCGCCTCGCTGCGAGAGGGGTTGACTCGCTTCCGGCTACCAGCAAAAGTCTTCATCCTGTTGGACTCGGACGGAAACGCCGAGGAGAAGCGATCCATCCTCCGGAGGTTCGGCTTCGATGAACGGAACAGTCATGTCTGGGACGGGGAAGAGATTGAAGACTACTTACTTCTGCCCGCCAGCCTCAGCGCCCTCGCAAGCCGTGACCGGACTCTTGTCGACCAAGCTATCGCTGCCCATAGCCACCGAAAGGGTAAGGATCGATTTCAGACCGTGTTGAGAGACCTGGGTACCAGCAGCAAGGAACTGTCGTCGCGACTTATCATTCGACACGCCCTGGCCTCAGACGGGTCGCTAGATGCAGAAATGATGGAGATGGCAGGCAAGGTACGCGCCCTCGCTGGTCCCCTGCCGCGCATTGCTCAAAGCGAGTAGCGGCGCGAGCTGTCCGGCTTGTGTGAGTTGAAGTAGGCGAAGACGGCTCAGGAATCGGCGAGCTAGGAGTCCGGGGCTGCGCGCCGGCGGTTGCGCTGGGCCAATGCCGCCCGCAGCAGCGCGTCCAGCTCGTCGTCCGAGAGGTCGTCCAGCTCCGATTCGGCTGTGGAATCCGCGCCGAAGGCCGGATCCGCCGCCACGATCTCGGCCAGCTCGGCGATCGTCGGGTGCGCGAAGATCTGGTGCACCGGCAGGTCCACCCCGTAGCTGTCGGCCACCCGGGCCACGAACCGGGTCGCCGTCAGCGAATGGCCGCCGATCGAGAACAGGTTGTCGGTCACCCCGACCGCCGTGGGCGTCGCCAGCAGCTCGCCCCAGATCCGGGCCAGGGTCTCCTCCACCGGATTGCGCGGCTCGACCCGGTCCGCCGAGGCCCGGCTACCCCACTCGGGCGCGGGCAGCGCGGCCCGATCCACCTTGGCGTTCGGGGTCAGCGGCAGCGCCGGCAACGCCACGACCAGCGCCGGCACCATGTAGTCCGGCAGCGCCGCCTTCAGCTGCGGCCGGAACAGCTCCAGCAGGTCCGCGTCCGGTGCCGCCGCCGCGCTGCCCCGGCGCGGCACCACGTAGGCCACCAGCTCCGGCTCGCCGCCGCGCGCCATCGGCACCACGGCGGCCTGCCGCACATCCCGGTGCGACCGCAGCACCGCCTCGATCTCGCCGCACTCGATCCGGAATCCCCTGATCTTCACCTGGTGATCGGTCCGCCCGATGAGTTCCAGGCCGCCGCCCTCCCGCCACCGGCCGAGGTCGCCGGTCCGGTACATCCGGGCACCCGGCTCGGCGCCGAACGGGTCCGGACGGAACGCCGCCGCGGTCAGCCGGGGCCGGTCGGAGTAGCCGCGGGCCACTCCCCGACCAGCCAGGTACACCTCGCCCAGCATGCCGACCGGCACCGGCGCCAGGTGCTCGTCCAGCAGGTACACCTGGGTGTGGCCGATCGGATCGCCCACCTCGATGGGACCGTCGGTCACCACCCCGGCCGCCGACCACACGGTGGTCTCGGTCGGCCCGTAGACGTTCCAGAGCACCGCGTCGGCCGCACTGAGCTGGTCGGCCAGGTCGCGCGGCAACGCCTCGCCGCCGCATAGCCGCAGCCGCACGCCGTCCGGTACCCCGCCGGCGGCCAGCAGCAGCCGCCAGGTCTGCGGGGTGGCCTGCATCGCGGTCGCACCGGTCGAGCCGATCAGCGACCGCAACTCGTCCGGCTCGCGGGTCTGCTCCGCACTGGCGATCACCAGGTCGGCACCGCACACCGGCGGCAGCAGCAGCTCCAGCAGCGCGATGTCGAAGGAGAGCGTGGTGACCGCCACGAAGGTGTCGTCCGCACCGAGGTCGAGCAGGTGGGCGAACGATGCCAGCAGGTTGGCCACCGACCGGTGTTCGATGCCGATGCCCTTCGGCTGCCCGGTGGAACCGGAGGTGAAGATCAGGTACGCCAGCGCATCCGGGGGCAGCGGCACCGGCGGCAGCGGTTCGGCTCCGGCCACCGCGGGATCGTCCACGTCGAGCACCACCGCACCCTCGACGAGCTGCCCGGCGAAGTCCGAATGTGCCTTGTCGGACAGGATGATCCGCGCGCCGGCGGCGCCGGCCATGGCGGTCAGCCGGGCCGGTGGAAAATCCGGGTCCAGCGGCAGGTAGGCACCGCCGGCCCACCACACCGCCAGCAGCGCGGCCAGCATCCCGGCTCCGCGGTCCAGGCACAACCCGATCGGGGTCTCCAGCACCACGCCACGCTCGGCCAGCAGCCGGGCCAGCCGGGCGGCCCGGTCGCACAGCTCGGCCATCGACACCGAGCCGGCGCCGTCGATCACCCGCGAGCCGGAAGCCTGCAACAGCGTCCGGACGTCGGACGGCGGATCGGACGGCAGCGCAAGCGACCGGTCACCGACCAGCGCCCGGGATTCCTGCGGCAACAGTAGGGACAACTCGCTCACCGGGGTGTCCGGAGCGGCGACCGCGTGCTCCAGCAACCGGGCGTAGCAGCGCAGGAACCGGTCGGCCCACGGCCGGTCGAACAGGTCGGTGTTGTACTCCAGCGACACCGTGGTGGTCGAGCCTGAGCCGTCCGCGCTCTCCGCGGTGTCGACGTACATGCTCAGGTCCAGCTTGGCCGTGCCGGTGAACAGCGCCCAGCTGTGCACGGACAGGCCCGGCAGGTCCAGCCTCGGCGGGGTCAACGACTGGTGACCGAACAGCACCTGGGTCAGCGGCGCATGCGCCAGCGAGCGTTCCGGTGCGAACTCGTCGACCAGCTTCTCGAACGGCAGCTCCTGGTGCGCGACCGCCTCCACCGTGGTGTCGCGGGTGCGGGCGACCAGCTCGGCGAACGTCGGGTCGCCGGCGAGCGAGGCCCGCAGCACCACGGTGTTGGTGAACATGCCGACCAGCGGATCCAGCTCCACGTGCGTCCGGCCGCTGACCGGGGTGCCGACCAACAGCTCGGGCTGGCGGGAATAGCGCGACAGCAACGCGGTGAACCCGGCAAGGAAGACCATGAAAAGCGTCGCGTTGTTGCCGGCGGCGAGCTCGGCCAGCCGGGCCGTGACGGCCGGCTCCAGCGCCACCCCGGCCAGGCCGCCGTGCGAGGTCTGCTGCGCCGGGCGTGGCCGGTCGGTCGGCAGGCTGAGCAGGGTCGGCACGCCCCGCAGCTGCTCGCGCCAGTACTGCAGCTGGCGGTCCAGCTCCTCGCCGCGCAACCGGTCCTGCTGCCAGACCGCATAGTCGCCGTAGTTCAGCCACAGTCGCGGCAGGCTGGCTGGCACCCCGGTGGTCTCGGCCCGGTACAGCGCCGACAACTCCTCGATCAGGATCTGCAGGGACAGGCCGTCGGAGATTATGTGGTGCATCGTCAGGCAGAGCAGCCACCGGTCGGGTCCGGCGTCGATCAGGGCGGCCCGCAGCAGCGGACCGCGGGCCAGGTCGAACGGCGTCCTGGCCCGTTCCTCAGCCATCCTGGCCGCCTGCCGGCGTGCCTCGGCCGCCGAGCCGACCGAGGCCGCGTCCGGCAGCGCGAGCTGCTCGATCGGCACCGTGCCGGACTCGGCGATCACCTGCTCGGGAACCCCGTCGATCGCCACGATGCTGGTACGCAGCACCGGATGCCGGGCCACCAGGGCGTCCAGGGCCCGTTGCAGCGCACCGGCATCGAGCGAGCCTTCCAGCCACATCGCGTAGGGCATGTGGAAGGTCGGCTCGCCGGGCGTCAACTGCTCCAGGAACCACAGCCGCTGCTGCGCGAACGACACCGGGTAGCGCATCGCCAGGCCTCCTTACCGTCGCTCGTCCGGCAGCAGCGAACGCAGCAGGTCGGAGGTTTCGGCGTCGCTGAGCTCGGCCACCGCCGGGCGCGCACCTCCGGCCGATCCACTCCCGGCCGCCTGCACCGCCACCGCCAGGCCTGCCACCGTCGGATCGGCGAACAGCACCCGGACCGGCAGGTCGACGCCGTAGGCCGACCGGACCCGGGTCATCAGCCGGGTCGCGGTCAGCGAATGGCCGCCCAGGGCAAAGAAGTTGTCGGTCACCCCGGGCGGGCCGGCCAGCGCCAGCAACTCGGCGAACATGCCGGCCAGGTCGGCTTCCAGCTCGGTCCGCGGCGCCACCGCGGTCTGCCCGGCCGCCGCGCCCCAGTCCGGCTCGGGCAGCGCCCGGTGGTCGATCTTGCCGCTGCCGGTCAGCGGTAACTTCTCCAGCACCACGAAGGCGGCCGGCACCATGTAGTCCGGCAGCACCTCGCGCAGCCGCTCCGACAGGTCGGCCGGCGGTTGCGCCGGGCCCGACCGCAGCACCAGGTACCCGACCAGCCGGACGTCCTGGCCGCCACCGCGCACCGAGACGACCGCCTCGGCGATGTCGGGCTGGCCGCGCAGCACCGCCTCGATCTCACCTGCCTCCACCCGGTAGCCGCGGATCTTGAGCTGCCGGTCGGCCCGGCCGGCCAACTCGATCCGGCCGGACGGCCGCCACCGGCCGACGTCACCGGTGCGGTACAGCCGGGCACCGGGACGGCCGGCGAACGGATCCGGCAGGAACCGGGCCGCCGTCATGCCGGGCGCGCCGACGTAGCCCTGGCCGACCCCCGCCCCGCCGATGTAGAGCTCACCCAGCACACCGGGCGGCACCGGGTGCAGCTGGTCGTCGAGCAGGTAGAGCTGGGTGCCGGCGATGATCGAACCGATCTCGATCGGCGCCGGGGCCGGCCGCACGATCTCACCACCGGAGTAGATGGTGGTCTCGGTCGGGCCGTACAGGTTCACCAACCGCGTCGAACTGTCAGCGGACCGCCCGCCGCCGATCGCGTCGGCCAGGTCGCGGGCCAGCGGTTCGCCGGCGGTCAGCCGCAACCGCACCCCGGACGGCACCCCGCCGGCGTCGACCAGCATTCGCCAGCCGGCCGGGGTGGCCTGCATCGCGGTGGCCTCGGCCTTGACCAGCAACTCGCGCAGCAGCGCGGCGTCCAGGGTGTGCTCGGAGTCGGCCACCACCACGCAGCCGCCGGCCAGCACCGGGGCCAACAACTCGACCAGGGCGATGTCGAAGGCGAACGTCGACACCGCCACGAACCGGTCGTCCGGGCCGAGGGAGAGCAGCGGCGCGACCGCGTCGAGCAGCGCCGCGATGCCGCCCTGGGTGACCGTCACGGCCTTGGGGCGGCCGGTCGAACCCGAGGTGAACATGGTGTACGCGGGGGCGGCCGGCGGCACCGCGGGCGGCACCGCCAGGTCAGCGCTGCCGTCCGGCTCGGCCAGCGTCGCCAGGTCGATCGTCGAGATGCCGGCGACGGCCGGTGGCACCGGCGCGTCCTCGGCACCGGAATCCACGATCACCACCCGGACCGCGGCGTCGGCCAGCATCCGGGCCAGCCGCTGCTCGGGATAGATCGGGTCCAGCGGGACGTAGCAGGCCCCCAGCGACCACACCCCCAGCACCGCCGGCAGCAGCCGGGCACCGCGCCGCACCAGGATGGCGACCCGGTCGGATTCGGTGACGCCGTGCCGGCGCAGCGCGGCGGCGAGTGCCTGGGCCCGCCGGCGGATCCCGTCGCCGGTCAGCTCGCCGTCGCTGCCGCGGGCCAGCACCTCCTCGCCGGTGCAGGCCTGCCAGAGCATGGCCACCGCGGTGGCGTCCGGATCGGCGACCGGGCCGGCGTCCGGCCACGCCCGGGTGACCAGCTGGTGCTGCTGCTCCGACATCACCTGCACCTCGCCGACCGGCCGGCCGGCGTCGTCGGCGAAGGCCCGCAGCAGCCGGGCAAAACCTTCGCCGACCAGCTCAGCGGTGGCCGGGTCGAACAGGTCGCGGTTGTAGTTGAGCCGCACCCGCGGGCCGGACGCCGCGTCGGTCACGGTCAGCTCCACCTCGAACTTCGCGGTGCCGTTCTCCAGCAGCTCCGGCCGCCAGGTCAGGCCGCCCTGGTCCGGCACCGCCCAGGACTCCTCCATCGCGAACATCACCTGGGTCAGCGGCAGCCGGGCCGGATCCCGCTCCGGACGCAGCAGCTCCACCACCCGGGCGAACGGCAGCTCCTGGTGGGCCAGCGCCCGGGCGGTCGCGGCGTGCACCGAACGGGCGAGCTCGGCCAGGCTCGCCGCCGGGTCGACCGAGATCCGGATCGGCACAGTGTTCATGAACAGCCCGATCACCGCCTCGGTCTCCGGCCGGGTGCGGGCAGCCATCGGCACCGCCACCACCAGGTCGCGCTCGCCGGTCAGCCGGGACAGCACCGCGGCGTAGCCGGCCAGCAACACAGCGAACAGGGTGGTCGCCTGGCCCGCGGCGACCTCGCGCAGCCGGGCGGCCAGTTCGGCGTCGACCGTCGAGTCCCAGCCACCCGCCGTGAACGTCTGCAGCGCCGGGTACGGCCGGTCGGTGGGCAGCGGCAGGGCCGCCGGAGCACCGGCGAGCTCGGCCCGCCAGAACCGCTCGGCCGCCGCGTCCGCGCCGCTCTCGGCCTGTTCCAGTTGCCACAGCGCGTAGTCGGCGTACTGGATCTCCGGTTCCTCGGTGGCCGGCTGCCCCTTGTCGCGGATCGCGGAGTAATCGGCCGAGAGCTCGGAGAACAGGATCCGGAACGACCAGCCGTCGGCCACGATGTGGTGCATCACCACCGCCAGCACGTGCCGGTCGGCGGCCAGCCGCACCAGCCGCACCCGCAGCAACTCCTCCGCGCCCGGCACGATCGGGGTGCGGGCCAGCTCGCCGATCAGCGACCGGGCGGCCTGCTCACGCTCGCCGGCCGGCAGCTGCTCCACCGAGGCCAGCTCGAGCCCGGCGCCGGGCTCGGCGTCATCAGAGATCACCTGCACCGGCATGCCGGACTCGTCGCGGAAGGTGGTGCGCAGCACCTCGTGCCGGTCCAGCACCGCCTGCCAGGCCTGCCGCAGCGCGGCCAGGTCGAGCTCGCCGTCCAGCCACAGCGCCCAGGCGATGTTGTAGGTGGGCTGATCCGGATCCATCCGGGCCAGCAACCACATCCGGCGCTGGCCGAAGGAGGCCGGGAACTCGTACACCGCCATGATCAGCCCTTCTGCTTCCGGACGTGCTGGTCAGTGACCACCATGCGCAACTCGGCGCTGTACCGCCGGCCCTGGGCGTCGGCCAGCCACGCCTGGTCGGGGGTGGGCAGCATCTCCACCACGCTGACCGTCGCCTCGGCACCGGCCGCCCGGCGGCACCGGCGCAGCGCGCGGGCGATCAGGTCGATCGAGGCCAGGCTGGTCAGGTCGGCGTAGATCGGCTTGCGCTCGCCGGCGAACCGCAGGAACACGTACCGGGGTAACTGGTGGCTGGCCGCCCAGGCACGCGCCTGGGCGTAGCGCAGCCGCTCGTCGGCGGTGTCGGCGAACGGTGGCTCGGCGGCCGGCAGCGTCCAGGACTCCCGGCTGACCACCAGGTCATCGATGCTGACCCGGGGGGCGTGCGCGCCGCGCGGCAGCGGATGGAAGGTCTGCACCACCACCGCGCTCAACAGGTCGCCGACCACCTCGAGCAGGCCCAGCTCCAGCGAGCCGTCCCGGCGCCGCACCCGCAGCCCGGTGGGCGAGTCGACCAGGTCGCAGTCGCCGATGGTCAGCAGCCGGTTCGGATCGTAGCCGCAGGAGTCGGCGGCGAAGGCCAGCCGCAGATCGGTCGGCGAGGCCAGCACGTTCGACAGCCGGGAGCAGACGCCACCCTCTACCGCGGTCTCGGCGATGAACACCACGTCCCGGCCGAGGTCGGCGTGCATGCCGGCCCGGATCGCCGCCGGGTCGTCGGCGAACTCCAGCCAGCTGGCATAGCGGGTGGTGACGATGCTGGGGTGGATCTCGCCCAGCACCCAGGTGTACTGGCCGCCGGCCGCGGCGTCCCGGCCGGCGATCATCAGGTCCGGACTGTGGTGCACCGCCATCGGCCACACCGGCGGCTGGGCGGGGAACGCCTCGGCCACCGCCGCCGTCAGGTCCGCCGAGTGCAGCTGCACCCGGCGCGGGTCGAGGCCCTGGTCGGCGCCCAGGCCGAGGATCGCCGCCCAGCGTTGCTGCAGGGCCCGCACCGCGGGCTCCACCATCGGCGGCGGCTGGTCGAACAGCGCGTCGTTGGCCAGCAGCCAGAACTCGGCGAACGGCACGGTGGCGCTGCCCAGCGCCGCGGACCGCTCCCGGTAGATCTCGGTGAACCGGCGGGCGTACAGCGCGCCGGTGACCGCGGTGAACCACCGGGCGCTGTCCAGCACCAGGCCGAGCGCGTCCCGGATGCCGTCCACCGCGTCGGCACCCAGCCGGACGGTGTCGGCCCGCAGGCACTCCTCGTAGGCCAGGGTGCGGCCGGCGTACAGCTCACCGGCCCTGCGGGTGGGCTCGACGCCGGCGTGCCGGGTGAAGGTCTGCTCCAGGCCGGCCATCGCGGCGATCACCCGCTCCGGATCGCCGGCCGCCTCGGCGAGGGTGTCCCGGCCGGCGACCAGGGCGTCCAGGGCCGCCTCGGCCGGCTGCCGGACGCTGTGGTCGCTCACCCGGGCCAGCACCGCACGCATCGAGCGCTCCGGCCGGATGTCCTGCGGCGCCACGTCGACGTCCCAGACCAGCCGGTGCTGGTCGGCCAGCCGGGCCAGTACCGCGAAGACGTCCGCGGCCTCGGCAAGGCCGGCCGGCGGATCGGCGAGCAGTTCGGCCGCGAGCTGGTGCACGGTGCGGATGCCGTCGCAGGCGTGCAGCACCGCAGCCTCGGCCGGGCTCAACCGCACCGCGGGCGCCAGCGGCAGCACCAGCAGGTCGCCGTCCAGCCCGAGGTAGGGCATCCGGCGCGGCACCAGCCAGGGACGCAGCGCCTCGACCTGGCCGGCCAGCACCGCCCGGACCGCCCAGCCCTCCAGGTAGGTGACCCGCTGGCGCACCGGCTGGTCGGCCTCGGCGTGCTCGACCCGGATGCCGGCAGCGTCGTCGAACCGGGCCCAGCTCACCGGCCCGAAGAAGCCGATGGTGTCGTTCTTGGCGCAGTAGCGCTGCAGGTAGCTGGCCAGCAGCGCCTCGTGCTGGCGGTGCTTGGTGTTGCGGCTGGCCGGTTCCGGGCCGCGCCGCAGCAGCGCGTCGATGCCGGTGTCCAGCGCCCGCCGGTTCTGCCAGGCGATCGCCTCGCGCAGCGCCGGCCGGCGGGCCGCGTCGTACAGCGCACCAGTCAGCCGCCGGACCGCGGCCGGGAACTCGGCCGCGAAGGCCGCCTCGGCGCCGTCCTGCCCGCCGGCTGCCGCGTCGGCCAGCGCCGCCAGGCCGGGATCGCCGAGTGCGTCGAGCAGGTCGAGCGGAAAGCCGGCCGCGCGCAGGCAGACGGTGCGCCACAGCGCCCAGTCCTCGGTGAGCGGCAGCAGGTGGGGCGCGTCGGAAGTTCGATCCGGCTCCGGTTTCGCGGCCGACGGCACCCGGAAGGCGCTGCGGTCCCGGCGGCCGATCCCGGACGGCGCGGTGCTCGCCGACCCAGCTGGCGCCGACCCAGCTGGCGCAGGCCCGGTCGCCGGCACCGCGGCAGGCTGCCCGGTCCGGAACGCGCTGCGGTCCCGGCGGGTGATCCCGGCAGCGACGGCCGACCCGGCAGCAGCCGGACCGGTCGCCGGGGCCGCGGCCCGCGCCGCGTCGATGGCGCTCGCGCAGTCGGCCAGTGCGGGGGCCGCGTAGAACGAGCCCATCGGCAGCTCGACGCCGAACTCCTCGCGGATCCGGAACATCAACCGGGCGGCGAGCAGCGAGTTGCCGCCGCGGGCGAAGAAGTTGTCACCGCGGCCGATCGTGTCGACCTCCAGCAGCCGCCGCCACACCTCGACCAGCCGGACCTCGGTCTCGCCCCGGGCCGGGCTCGCCGGCTGGCGCTCCTGAAGTTCCGGTTCGGGCAGCGCGGACCGGTCCACCTTGCCATTGGCGTTGAGTGGGAACCGTTCCAACACCGCGAAGCCGGCCGGCACCAGGTAGTCCGGCAGCCGGTAGGCCAGGAACTCGCGCAGCACGGCCGGTACCAGCGTGCCGGTAGCCACCCCGTCCGCCGGGATCACGTAGCCGACCAGGTGCCGCCGCGCCCCGTCGCCGCGGGTCACCACCACCGCCTCCCGGACGTCCGGGTGGGTCCGCAGCACCGCCTCCACCTCGCCCGGCTCGACCCGGAAGCCCCGGACCTTGACCTGGTCGTCGGCGCGGCCGAGGAACTCCAGCACCCCGTCGGCCCGCCAGCGGACCAGGTCGCCGGTGCGGTAGAGCCGCTCACCGGTGCCGGTCGGGTCCGGCACGAACGCCCGCGCGGTCGCCGCCGGGTTGCCCTGGTAGCAACGGGCCAACCCGTCGCCACCGGTGTAGAGCTCGCCGGCCACCCCGATCGGCACCGGGCGCAACTCGGCGTCCAGTACCTGCACGCCGGTGTGCTGGATCGGCCGGCCGATCGGCACCGTGCCGCCCACCCGGGCCGGGTCGGTCATGACGTGGCAGCTGGTGAAGGTGGTGTTCTCGGTGGGGCCGTAGCCGTTGACCAGTGGCCGGCCGGCCCGGGCGGCCAGCACGGTGCGCACCGCACCGGCGTTGAGCACGTCGCCACCGGCCAGCAGCTGGCCGACCTCGGCCAGCGCGCCGGGATCGGCGTCGGCCAGCTGGTGGAACAGCCCGGCGGTGAGCCAGGCCAGGCTCACCCCGCGGGTGCGCAGCAGCCGGGCGATCTCGGGCAGGCCGAGCGGCCCGGGTGGTGCCGTGACCAGGGTGGCGCCGGTCAGCAGCGCGCCCCAGATCTCCAGCGTCGAGGCGTCGAAGGCGACCGGCGCCAGCTGCAGCAGCCGCTGGCCCGGACCCAGCGTCGCGAACGTCGGCTCGCTGATCAGCCGGACGACGGCCCGGTGTGGCACCGCGACCCCCTTGGGGACGCCGGTGGAGCCGGAGGTGAAGCTGAGATAGGCCAGGCTGAGTGGGTGAGCCAGCCCCGCCGGCAGCGGGTCGAACCGCCCGGACGCCAGCTCGGCCAGCTCGACCCGGGGCACCCCGGCCACCGCGGGCACCCCGGCGGTGGTGTCCGGGCCGGTGACCACCAGCGCCGCGCCGGCGATCATGCCGGCCACCCGGGCCGGCGGGCTGCCCTGGTCGATCGGCAGGTACGCCCCGCCGGCCTTGAGCACCGCCAGCAGGGTGGCGATCAGGTCCGCGCCGCGCGGCAGCGCCACCGCGACCGGCGTGTCCGTGCCGACCCCGCGGTCGCGCAGTGCCCAGGCGAGCTCGGTGCTGCGCCGGTCCAGCTCGGCGTAGCTCCAGCTCCGCGACTCCTCCTCCACCGCCGGGGCGTCCGGACGGGCTGCCACCTGGTCGGCGAACAACTCGGGCAGGCTGGCCTCGCGGGGGTAGCCGGCCCGGTCGGCGTGCCACGACCGGCGCAGGTCCGCCTCGCCGGCCGCGCCCAGCGACAGCTCGGCCAGCGGTTTATCGGAGAATTCGACGAATTCCGTCAAGGTGGCCTGCAACTGGGCCAGCATCCGCTGCACCGAGCCGTCGGCGAAGCGCCGGCCGTCCCAGATCATGCCCAGGTGCAGCTCGTCCTCGCCGTAGCAGCACACCGACAGCGGGTAGGACGGCAACCGGTCGACCCGGGCGGCCACCGGACCGGCCGGCCCGGCGTCCAGGCCGGTCTGCAGCCGGTGCCGGTCGAACATCACCAGGCTGTCGATCAGCGGGGTGTCCACCGGCAGCCCGGCCCCGCTCAGGATCTCGGCCATCGGCGTCCGCTGGTGCTCGCGCACCTCGGCGATGCCGGCGTCCACCGCGGCCAGCAGTTCGGCCACCGTCCAGCCGGGATCGATCCGCACCCGCAGCGCGACGGTGTTGATCAGCAGGCCCATCACCTGGTCGGCGTCCGGGATGCTGGCCTGCCGGCAGGACCGGGTGGCGGCCAGCACCACGTCCGGCACCCCGCCGTAGCGAGCGCGCAGCAGCGCCCAGGCAGCGGTGGGCACGGTGCTCGCGGACAGGCCGGCCCGCTCGGTGAGTTCCCGAAGCCGGTCGGAGTCGGCGCGGGAGAGCGTCGCCTCCGCCTTTCTCGGTTCGGCCGGGCCGTCGTCGGCCGGCCGCGGAGCGCCCAGGTAACCGGGCAGCGCCCGGGGCAGCACGGTGTCGGCGAGGTAGCCGGCCCAGAACTCCGCTGAGCCGACCGTGCCAGCCGGATCGGCCGTGTCAGCCATCTGCCACCACCTCACGAACTCCGAGAACGGCGGGCGCCGCGGCGGGGCGGCGGGGCGGCCGGCCAGCTGGGCGGCATAGCACCGCGACACCTCCTCGACCAGCAACCGCATGGACCACCCGTCGAGCAGTGCATGGGAAAAGGTAAACACCGCCCGGCAGGCCGGCGGCACCGGTCCGGGTTGCCGTCCCGGTTCCGGCCTGCGGAGCACGCTCAGCCGGGCCAGCGGCGGCCGGGCGGTGTCGAAGGGCACTCGCCGGTCGGCCCGCAGGAACGCCTCGAACTCGGCGTCGACCCCGGCGGGCGGTGCCGGTGGCAGGTCCAGCCAGCGGATGTCCAGCACGGCCGCCGGCTGCACCACCTGCACCAGGCCGTGCCGGCTGTCCAGTTCGAAGCCGGTCCGCAGCACCGGGTTGCGCCGCACCACCTCCTGCCAGGCCGCCTCGAACGGCTCGGCCCGCACCGGCTCGGCCCAGTCCAGGGTGATCTGCAGGACGTCCACGCCGTCGGCGCAGCAGCGCAGGCTGTTGAGGATCATGCCCTGCTGCGTGGGCAGCGCCGGGTAGCGATCTGGTGACTGCACCACGGCGGCCATATTCGTAGCTGCCGCAGTCACGCCGCTGGTGCCGTCGTACAAGTCAGCTCGGAACGGGCTGCTGGTGGTCCCGGATCCAGGCACGCAGCGACCGCGGCCGCATGTCGGTCCACACCTCGTCGACATGGGCCAGGCACTCGTCCTCGGTCCCGGTGAAACCCGCGGCGGCCCAGCCGGCCGGCAGTGCCCGGCCGGCGGGCCAGATCGAGTACTGCTCCTCGTCGTTGACCACGACGTCGTACAGCCGGGGGTGTTGCTCGTCAGCCATCGATCCACTCCCGCCGGAGGACGCATCGGGGCAGGGGGTGGCCCGCCGCGAATTCTTCTCGAGATGTACGCGCACCGGCGCGCCGAGCGAGAATGTCACGCCGGGAGAACCCACGCAAGGGCGGTAAACAGAACATCGCCGGGACCGGTGGATTTCAGCCGGCGCCGTGCGCGGCCAGCAATTTCTGGCGCATCAGGAATTTGCGTACCTTGCCGGTCGGGCCCATGACCACCCCGTCGTCGGGAATGGTCACCACCTCGGTCACGGTGCGCGCCACGGCCTCGCCGAGCGCGGCCCGCACGGCCGGTTCCCGGTCGGCGTCCGGGTCGGCGTGCTCGGCCAGCACCAGCAGCACCTGGGTGCGGACGGTGCCGTCGGCCTCCCGGGCGGCGATCACGCTGCAGTCCCGGACGTCGGCACACGCCGACAGGATGCGTTCCTCCGACAGCGCCGTGTAGAGCCAGTCGCCTCCGCCCAGATCGAGCGCGTCACTGGCGCGGTCGACGTGGTAGTAGAAGCCCTCGGCGTCCCGGTAGAGCAGATCGCCGGTCAGGTAGTAGCCGTTCAGCCTGGTCCGGAAGGTGTTCACCGAGTCGTTCCAGTAGCCCAGCGCCAGGGTCGGCGACTTCAGGCCGCAGTGCCCGACCTGGCCGTCCGGCACCGGCTGGCCGGTCTCGACGTCCAGCAGCACCACCTCGGCGAACGGGTACGGCTTGCCCACGCACCGGCCGTAGCGCTCGCTGCCCAGCCGGTGAGTCATGTAGAACGCGCTGTGGCCCATCTCGGTGGAGCCGAGGTTGTCGATGAACTTCGAGCCGGGAACACTGACCACGCCCTCGCCGCGCCGGTAGGTCAGGTGACTGCCCACCGCGACCAGCCGGCGGATGTGCGCCTCGTGCGCACAGTCGCCGGTTGACGACCAGTTGCGCACCGAGCTGAGGTCGCGGCCGGCGAGGTCGTAGCGGGCCAGCTCCGACCAGGTCACCGCGAAGCCGAACACCCCGGTCGGCCGCCAGCGCTCGATGGCGTCCAGCACCGCCAGGCCGCTGTCGCGGAACTCGCCGCCCTGCGCGCTCAGGCACAGGATCTGGTAGCCGTTGCACAGCGCCTGGTTGATGGTGATGATGCCGGCGGTGTGCGCGGCCGGCAGCGCCGACAGCTCCCGCACGTCGCCGTACGGCCGGGCCTCGGTGAGCCGGACGGCCCGCACCGCGGCGAACAGCCCGTGATGGGAATGCACGATGGCGGCCGGCGTCCGGGTGGTGCCGGACGAGTGCGTGATGGCGACCGGGTCGTCCGGGTGGTGCCGGTAGTGCGGCGGCGCCTGGGCCGGGTCGCCGGTACCGGTCTCGGAGGCGTCGCCCAGGATCGGTACGCCCAGGTCGTGCTCGCCCAGCGCGGCGTGGTCGGCGTCGGTGACCACGCCGACGCCGCGCAGCCGGCGGATGAACTCGGCGGCCACCTCGATCGGCATGCTGCCGTTCAGCAGCGCCGGGATCGCGCCCAGCCAGGTGAGCGCGAAGTAGTTGCAGAACACGTCGGCTGCCGAGGTCACGTACACCGCGACCGGGTCCCGCCGGCCGATGCCGCGCTGGGAGAACCAGTGCGCCCGGGCGGCGACCCGCTCGGTGAGCTGAGCCAGCGACAGCGGGGTCTCGGCCGCGATGCCGTCCAGGTCGCGGTCGAAGCTCACCCGGGGCAGGTCCATGTCGGCACCCAGTTCGGCCATCCGCAACAGCACGTTGCCGGCGCCGACCTGCTCGTCACGGGCCAGGGTCAGCCGGAGGTCGCTGGGGTCCACGGGTGTGCTTTCTCCCTACCGGTCAGGCGATCTTGCGGTTGAACAGCTTCGACGACAGCACCACGCTGATCGCGGCCAGGGCGGTGATGATCAGCGCGCCCTGCCACACCACGTCGTCGCCGCCGTGGCCGGTGAACAGCGCCCGGATGCCGTTGGTGGCCCAGGCGAACGGGTTGCCCAGCGCCAGGTCGCGGATCCACAGCGGTGCCAGCGACAGCGGGATCAGCACGCCGGCCAGCAGCGAGATCGGCTGGCTGGTGGTCTGCACCATCATGCCGAGGCTGTTCTGGTCACGCACCATCAGCGCCAGGTCGTAGGAGATCGAGGTGGCCATCAGGGCCATCATCGCCAGCATCCCGTAGGCGGCCAGCAGGTGCAGCGGATTGACCCGCAGGCCCAGCGGAATCGCGGCCAGGGTGATGATGACGCCCTGCATCACGATCAGCGTCACGTGCATCAGCGCGCGGCCCAGCAGCAGCCCGATCCGGCTGATCGGGGTGACCCGGCAGCGCTCGATGATGCCGGCCCGGATCGCCTGCAGCAGGCCGTAGCCGGCGAACAGCCCGCCGAACAGGCCCATCGCGACCAGCAGGCCGGGCACGTAGATCCGGTACGCGTCGGCGTAGCTGCTCGCGCCCTGGCCGGTCAGGGTGGTCTTGAGGAACGGGGCGAACAGCACCAGGTAGCTGATCGGCTGGGCCAGGCTGAACAGGATCATGACCTTGCTGCGGAACATCAGGCTGGACTCCTGCTGGTAGATCAGCCAGGTGTCACGAAGAAGCTTCACTGCCGTCCTCATCTCGAAACGCTCGGTACCGGCCGGGTCGCCCGGCGACCGGTCAGTCCTCCAGCGACCGGCCGGTCTTGGCCAGGAACACGTCGTCCAGGCTCGGCCGGCGGGCCTCCACCGCACCCGGCTCGATGCCCTTGTCCAGCAGGGTGCGCATGATGTGCGGAATGGCGGTGCCGCTGGAGTCCACGTAGAGCCGCACGGTGCCCTCGACCACCTCGGAGCTGGTCACGTACGGCTCGGCCACCAGTAGCTTCTCCGCCTCCAGCACCCGGTTCGGGTCGACCACGCCGGCCGTGTCGGTGGCGGCCATGTCGAGCACGACCACATCGCCGGAGATCTCGCGCTTGAGCGCCGCCGGGGTGCCCTCGGCGACGATCAGGCCGCCGTCGATGATCGAGATCCGGTCGCACAGCGCGTCGGCCTCGTCCAGGTAGTGGGTGGTGAGGAAGATCGTCATGCCCTCCTCGCGCAGCCGGCGCACCTCCTGCCACATCCGGGCCCGGCTCGGCGGGTCGAGGCCGGCGGTCGGCTCGTCCAGGAACATCACCTTGGGCGAGTGGATCACGCCGAGCGCCACGTCGAGCCGGCGGCGCTGGCCACCGGAATAGGTCTTGATCTCGCGGTCGGCGAAGTCGGCCAGCTGGAAGGCCTTGACGGCCGCCTCGCACCGCAGCAGCGCATCGGACTTCGGCAGGCCGTGCATCCGGGCCTGCAACACCAGCTCGCGCCGAGCGTTGGACTGCTCGTAGGTGCCGCTGGCCTGGCCGACGTAGCCGATGTTCTTGCGCACCTGGCCGGGGTCACGCAGCAGGTCGGCGCCGGCGATCCGGGCCTCGCCGCCGTCGGGTCGCAGCAGCGTCGACAGCATCCGCAGGGTGGTGGACTTGCCCGCGCCGTTGGGTCCGAGGAAGCCGAAGATCTCACCCTGTTGCACGGCGAAGTCGACGCCACGCACCGCCTCGACGGTGCTCGCCTTGCGCCCGTGCCCGCGTTGGTAGGTCTTTTTAAGGCCAGTGGCCTCGATCATCGAGCCTCCTTGTACAGGCCGAGTACCGGCCGACGACGGGCCCCGAGCACGAGGCGAGATTACCTCAGCGCAGTCACCGGGCAAGGGTTAAGTGGAAACCAATCGGCCGAAGAAGGAGAACTCTCCCGGAACGGGCCTACGGTTCCCGTCGGGCCGCCGGATCTTCTAGGACAAGCCGGCCGGATCTCCTGGGACGAGTCGGCTGGATCTACTGGGACGAGCCGGCCGGCTCGCCGCCCCGGGCCAGCCGCTGGCTGACCGCCGTTCCGACCACCGAGAGGGGCCCGGGCAGCAGCATGTGCCGGTGCGCGATGTCGACCTCGAGCACCTCGATCGGCCGGGCGAGAAGCGGCTGCCAGTCGGCGAGCTTGTCTGCCAGCGGCCGGCCCTGACGCATGGCCGCGCAGAACAGCACCCGGCCCGCGACCTGCCGGGGCCGGTAGCCGCGGGCCACCGTGACGGTATTGCGGATCACCCGCAGCAGCGCCTGCAACCGCTGCATCGGCCAGTCCTCCAGGCCCAGGCCGGGACGGCGCTGCACCACCTGCAGCAGCCGCGCCTCCGGGTCGGGGTCGTCGGCGGTCAGGCTCGGGTCGTAGCCGAACTCCGCGAGCACGAAGTTGTACAGCATCCAGGCGTCTGCGTCGGCGCCGGTCAGCCGGTCGACCTCCGGGGCGGCGTCCATGATCGCCAGCAGCCCCACCTCGTGGCCGCGCCGTTCGAGTTCCTCGGCGATGGCGTAGGCGATGTTGCCGCCCAGCGACCAGCCGAGCAGGTGGTAGGGCCCGTCAGGCTGGGTCAGCCGGATCTGGTCGGCGTAGTCGCGCGCCATCTCGGCCATGCTGGCCGGCAGGGGCTCCGGCCGGCGCAGCCCGCGCGGCTGCAGGCCGTACACCGCGTGCTGCTCGGCGATGTGCGGCAGCAGCGCCCGGTAGCACCAGCTCAGCCCGACGATCGGGTGCGCGCAGAACAGCGGCGCCCCGTCGCCCCCGACCCGTAGCGGCAGCACCAGCTCCAGCACGCCGCCGGCCGCCCGGGCGGTGGCACGCCGCTGCCTGGCCCACTGGAAGTCATCAGCCGACGGCATCGCCACGCCGACACGATACCCCGCCGATTGCAGCGCAAAAGCGGTTCGGAGCAGCCGGTCAGCCGGCCTCGGCGGCCAGGGCCGGTTCCGGTTCCGGCAGGCCGGTCAGCTGGTAGCCGGCCTCGCGCAACCGCGGGACGAGCAGCGCGGTGATGGCTTCGGCCTGCAGTTCCAGGTCGGCCTCGGTGAGGCCGCTGCCGTCGAACTCGGTGTAGGGGGCGAAGTCGTGCAGCAGCACGATGCCGCCGCCGTGCCGCTGGAGCCGTTCGAGGATCTCCGCCACACAGCCCTCGACCGTCTGGACCGGACGCGGATTGCTCGCCGGCCGCAACGGGGCGTCGTTGCGGTAGGTGATGTCCCAGTCCCGGCCGTGCGCGTGCCAGCCGACCGGGCCGGCATAGCCCGGCACCGGCGAGTCGCCGACGCCGTACGGCGGCCGGTGCCAGATCGGCCGGCCGGCGAAGAAGTCCGCGCCCAGGTGGTGCTCCACCCGGCGGCGGACCTTGCCCAACTGGTCCCGGGCGATCATGGGATGGGTGAACGGGCGGTGGTACTCGCTGTGCAGGCCGATGGTGTGGCCGGCCTCGACATAGCAGCGCAGCAGCGATCCGTACCGCTCGATGCTCTCGCCCAGCACGAAGAAGGTGGCCGGCACGTCCTGCTCGGCGAGCAGCGCGGCAAGCTCGGCAGACTTCGGGCCGGGGCCGTCGTCGTAGGTCAGCGCCACCAGTCCCGGCGCGAGCACCGGCGTGCCGGACAGCAGGGTGGCGTCGTCCATGGGGCCGGCCTTTCACACGACAGACAAATCGGGGCATAGCCGTCTGCAAGCCCCCACCATTGCCGAACAGCCTTGTAGCACCGGGGAATTCTCGCGTGCCGGGCAGCGTAGCGCGCCCGCTCAGGGCGTGGCGGCCAAAGCGGCGAGCCGATCGATCGCAGTCGTGGCCCCGCCGGCCTGAGCGAAGGATTCGGCCACCCGGCGGGCGGCGGCCCGGTAGCCGGGTTGCTCCAGCACCGCGGTCAGCGCCGCGGCGAGCTCGGCGGGTTCGGCCGCGAAGAAGGAGACCTCGATGCCGGCACCGGCCCGGGCCACCTGGCGGGCCACCGCCGGCTGGTCGGCCCGGATCGGTGCCACCACCAGCGGCACCCCGTGGGCCAGCGACTCGGTGACGGTGCCCATGCCGCCGTGGCACACCACGGCGTCCAGTTGCGGCAGCACCTCCAGCAGCGGCAGCCGGCCGAGCACCGTCACGTTCGCGGGTGGGTCGGGTAGCGCCTGGGCGTCGGCGAGCACCACCGCCTGCACCCGGTCGGCCAGCAGCTCCAGCGCCGGCAGCATGCGGGCATAGAACTCCTCCGAGTGCAGCGCTGCCAGGGTGCCGACGGTGACCAGCACTTGGTGCCGGCCGGGCTCGCGGGCCGGCCAGCCGGCGGCTTCCCCGGGACGGCGCCCCAGCACCGGGCCGATGCACACGCACTGCGGCGGCAGCGGCGCCGCCCCGGTGAGGGCGGTGCTGGTCAGGGCGAGCACCAGGTACGGCGAGAACCGCAGGTCGACGGCCGGCTCGCCGGGCAGCCGGGCCAGCTGCCAGGCCCGGGCCAGCTGCTCGGCCACGAACTCCGGATGCCCGGGCAGCTCCCAGCTCGGCGGGGTCAGTTCCATCGCGCCGGTGGCCAGCGTCGCCCAGCGGAGGCCGTGCCGGCTGGCGACCAGCGCGCCGGCCAGGGCGTACTGGTCGCTGACCAGCACGTCCGGCCGGTAGTCGGTCACCGCCTCCTCGACGGGCGCCAGCACGAAGCGGGCGGCCGGGATCACCACGTCGGTCCACAGCTTGCGCGCCCCCGCCGCACCTAGATCGGGGTAGTCCCGGTAGTAGCGCTTGCCGGTCGGGTAGATCCTCGCCTGCTCGCCGACCAGCGGCCGCAGGTCGGTTTCCGGCCCGCACCAGGCCACCTGATGGCCAGCCGCTGCCAGCGCCTGTCCAACCGCCACCGGCGCGTAAAGGTGGCTTGCCAAAGGGAAAACCACGATCAGGAAGCGCGCCACGCCGGTATCCTGCCACGGTGACCGCCCTGGATGCCGTGGCCGCATACCAGCCGGCGGCCCGGCGCACCGTCGAAGACGCCGCTGCCGAACTGGGCCTGCGCGAGATGGATGTCAAGCTGTTCCGGCGCTTCCACGGCCTACGGGAGATCTGCCGCGATCCGGAGACCTCGCTGACCGACCTGCTGCTGGCCGCCGCCGACCGGGTCGGGGTGCGCGGTCGGGAGCAGCGGATCCGCTACGTGCTGTGGGCCCGGGCGTTCCCCACAGTGGTCCCGTACCCGCTCAACCCGCTGCACGAGGTGTGCCGCACCCTCGGCCTGCAGCACGCGCTGGCCTTCACCGTCAGCCAGCAGTCCTGCGCCAGCGGCCTGCTGGCGATCGACCTGGCCGGCCGGTTGCTGGCCGCCGAGCCGGAGCCGGCCGGCGGCTCCGCTGGGGCGGCTCCGCTGGCGCTGGTGCTGACCGGCGAGAAGGCCTTCACCCGGGACGCCCAGCTGATCCCGGGGATGTCGCTGTTCAGCGAGGGCGCCTCGGCCTGCCTGGTGAGCGCCACCGGCGACCGGGACCGGTTGCTCGGCTACGCCTGCTCCCAGCACGGCGAGTTCGACCCGGCGGGCGGCCGGACCGTCGAGGAGTTCCAGAACTCCTACCGGCCGCTGCTGGCCCGGGTGATCTCCGACGCCCTGGACCAGGCCGGCCTGGCGTTGGCCGACCTCGCGCTGATCCTGCCGCACAACATCAACCTGGTGACCTGGCAGCGGATGTGCCGGCTGATCGGGTTCCCGGTGGACCGGGTGCTGCTGGACAACATCGCCGGCAACGGCCACGTCTTCTGTTCCGACGCGTTCTTCAACTACCAGACCGCACGCGAGCGCGGGCTGCTGCAGCCCGGCGACCGGTACCTGGTCGCGACGGTCGGGGCCGGGCTCGGTGCAACTTTCGCCGCCATGGTGTTCCAACACTGACTACAGTGCCAGCACCGGGGTAATTGAGAAAGAGGCGATGAATGGCACAGCCAGAGACCGGCGTGGACTCCCAATTCCGGCAGGAGGTCGTCCAGACGACCTGCGACCTGCTGGTGCTGCTGCTCGAACGCGAGGAGCAGGTGAGAGAGGACATGCGACTGATGGACGAGCTGATGGTCAGCTCGCTGCTCGGGCTCGAGTTGATGCTCCGGCTGGAGGAACAGCTCGACATCCAGATCGACGTCGAGCTGATGGACCAGGACAAGATCGTCACCGTCGGGGACCTGGCCACCTTCGTCGCCGGCCACTACCGCCCGGCCTAGTGCCGGAAAGCCGAGCGCCGGAAAGCCGAGTGCCGGCAAGCCGGGTGCCGGCAACCGGAACCGAACCGCCGGCGTCCGGGCCGGGTGCGGGGTGCGTCCGGCTGGTCGGGACTGAGCGCCGGGTGTTCGCCGGGCCGGCAGCGTTCCTCGACGACCCGGCCAACCGGGCCGACCTGGACACCTACCTCACCGACCTGACCCGGCCGTACCCCGAGAGCGGCTATACCGCCGGTTCGGCCGGCGGCGGTTCCGCCGACGGCGGCCACTCCTACGGCGAGATGGCCGAGGCGCTGATCCGGGCGGTGGTGCCCGCCGACCGGCCGGTCGACCTGCTGGTGCTGGCCTACGCGATCCACGACACCCAGCCCGGCCGGGCGACCGCGACCTATCTCAGCTCGGTGTGCCCGGGCACCCCGCTGTCCTTCGCGGTCAGCGACCAGGAAACGGCCGCCGCCTTCACCGCGCTGCGGATCGTCCGGGACTACCTGGCGACCGGTGCCGGCCGGCGCGCGCTGCTGCTCGTGCTGGAGCAGGCCGGGTTGCCCTATCCGTCCACCGCCGCCCGGCCGGCCGAGCACCGCGGCGTGGCGCTGCTGTTCGACGGCGGCTTTTCGGCCGCTGGATCGGCTGGTGATCCGGCGGGCGCGACCGGACGGCTGGTCGGCCTGCGACAGCACCCCGGCGTGGCGGGTGACGGCGTGGCCCGGCAGGCCGAGGCAGCTCTCGCCGAGCTCTCGGCCGGCTACCGGCAGGTGCGGGTGCTGGCCAACCCGGCACTGGCCGGTGCACTGGCCGACCTGGCACCCGGCTGGCCGGGGCAGCTGCGGGTCGCGCCGGCCGGCCAGCCCAGCACCGGGGTGTGGTGGCAGCTGCTGGACGAGCTCGCCGGCGAGCCCCGGCCGGACCTGCTGGTGGCCGCCGACTACGACCCGGAACTGGGCTACCTGTGCCTTGCCGGCTTCGAAGCTGCCGGTTCCGAAACGGCCTCGGGCACCGGCTGAGGTTCAGTGCGCGGGCTCCGGGCGTCAGCCGGCGGCCCGGAACTCCAGCAGGGTCAGCCCGTCGGTGCCGGTGTAGGTGGCACCCGGCACCAGCCCGGCGTCCTGGCCGAGCGCGATGAAATCGTCCACGCCACGTTCCCGGCCGCCGACCGAGACCAGCATGGTGAGGTCGTAGTTCGACAGGTTCGGCACGTACGGCTCGGTCGGCATCACCTCGACCACCAGCACCCGCCCGTCCGGCCCGGCAGCCTCGGCGAGCCGGCGCAGGATGGCGGCGGCGTGCCGGTCGCTCCAGTCGGTCAGCGCCCGGGAGATCACGTAGACGTCCGCGCCGGCCGGCAGCTCGCCGAAGAAATCGCCGACCACCGCCTGTGCCCGGTCGGACAGGCCCAGCTCGGCGAACCGCTCGGCGGCGGTCGCCACCGGCAGCGGACGGTCCACCAGGGTGCCGCGCAGGTGCGGATGGCTGACCAGCAGCTCGGCGAGCAGGCCACCCGACCCACCGCCCACGTCGGTGACCGAGCCGACCTGCTGCCAGGGGTAGAGCGCGGCCACCTGGGGCGCGGTGATCAGTTGCTGGCTGCGCATCATCTCGTCGAAGTAGCCGCGCGTCGCCGGATCGGCGTGCAGGTCCGACCAGTAGTCGCGGCCGTGCACCGCGGCGTAGCTGGGCTCGCCGGTGCGGATCGCCTGCGGCAGCGCCAGGAAGGCCAGGTCGGTGCGGGAGCCGAGGCTGTCGAGGTCGAGATAGGCGCCCCGGCCGCGGCTGCTGCGGTCGCACAGCAGCTCGCCGACCTCGGTGAGGCCGAACTCTCCCGGCGACTCCTCGGTGAACACCCCGCGGTGCGCCAGGAAGCGCAGCAGCCGGGCCAGCGCCCCCGGATCGGCGTCACAGCTCTTGGCCAGGTCGTCGACGTGCCGCACGCCGGCCGCGATCTGGTCGGGTACCCGCAGGGTGACCACGGTGCGCACGCCCAGCGGAGTGGCGAGGTCTACCAACTCGTCCAGCCGGGCATTGGCGCGCTTACTGGCCGCGTTGTCGACCGCCATGTATCGGATTGCCTTTCGTCGAGCAGGCCGCCCCAACGGCGGTCGGGGATCGGCGGAGTCTGGCGCAGTCTGACAAAGGCGTTCCGGCGCAGTCAAGGCGCTGGTGGACCACAGCGCGACCTGAAAGGATGCGCTTGCGCAGTCACCCTGCGCGCGCATCGTCGGGAGGGACGGCAACGATGACCACTACGACCCAGCCAGAGGTCCGACGGGTGACCGGTGCGCTGGGCGCCGAGATCTCGGGCCTCGACCTCAACCACCTCACCGACGACGGTTTCGAGCGCATCCACCGGGCGCTGCTGGACCACCAGGTCGTCTTCCTCACCGGGCAGGCCGACCTGACCCCCGAGTCGCACATCGCGCTCGGCCGCCGGTTCGGCGAGGTCGAGCTGCACCCGTACCTGCCCCGCCTGGAGGGCTACCCGGAGATCGTGATCATCGACTCCGAAGACGGTGGCCGGGTCGACGTGTGGCACACCGACATGACCTTCCACCAGAGCCCGCCGCAGTTCTCCATCCTGCAGTTGCTGCAGGTGCCCGAGGCCGGCGGCGACACCATGTTCACCAACCAGTTCGCGGTATACGAGGAGCTGTCCGCGCCGCTGCGGGACTTCCTGGACGGGCTGACCGCGGTCCACGTGATCCGGATCGGCAACGAGTTCACCAGCCGGGCCGAACATCCCGTGGTGCGGGTACACCCCGAGACCGGGCGCCGCTCGCTGTACGTCAACCGGCTGTTCACCTCGCACATCCCGCAGCTGACCCGCAACGAGAGCGACGCGATCCTGGAGTACCTGTTCCGGTTCTCCGAGGGCCCGCAGTTCACCTGCCGCTACCGCTGGCGGACGGGCGACATCGCGATCTGGGACAACCGCTGCACCCAGCACTACGCGGTCAACGACTACCGCGACATCCGCCGCGGCCAGCGGGTCACCGTGCTCGGCGACCACCCGACCGGCGACGAGCCGAAGTGGCCGCACTACCAGGCCGCGCCCGGCGCCCGCTACTGGCCGGACCGGGTCAACGCGGTCGACAACTACTGACCTACACGAGCCTACGTCGTCAAGGCGTCGCCGACGGCCTCCCATTTGCCTATTCCGTATCCGATTCGATTGCCAGGGCATGCAGAACGGATACGAAACTACGGGGCCAGACCGGTGCAGAGGCAATCGGGCCTGAGTGTCCGGGCTACCAGGTGACCGGGAACTTGGCGATGCCCATGTTCATCCGGTCGTGCCGCCAGGGCAGCTCGTCCAGCGGGATCGCCGGGGCCAGGTTCGGCAGCCGGCGCAGTAGGGTGGCCAGCGACAGCTCGACCTGCATCTTGCCCAGCGCCGCGCCCAGGCAGAAGTGCGGGCCGAACCCGAAGGTCAGGTGCGGGGTCTTCGACGCCCGCTCGATGTCGAAGACGTTGGGGTTCGGGAAGAACCGCGAGTCGCGGTTGCCGTACCAGGGCAGCGCCATCACCGACTCGCCGGCGCGGATCTGCACGCCGTTGAGTTCGATGTCGGCGGACATCATGACCACCCGGAACATCGCGCTCACCGTGGTGTAGCGCAGCGTCTCGTCGGCGGCACCGGCACCCAGCTTCTCCGGGTTCGCGCGCAGCTTGGCTAGCTGCTCCGGATGCTGGAACAGCGCCCGCAACCCGGTGCTGGTGGAGTTGATCTCGATGCCGCCGATCAGCACCCCGACCGCCAGCTCCACCAGCTCCTCGTCGGTCAGCGCGCTGGTGCCCTGCTCACCCAGCCACACCGAGAGCAGGTCGTCGGCCGGCGCCGCCCGCTTGGCCTCCAACTGCTCGAACAGGTAGTCCCGCAGCGCCTGCTGGGAATCCTGCGCCTCGACCAGGCCGTAGGAGACCACCGAGTTGATGCCCTCCAGCCAGCCGTAGAACCGCTCGTGGTCAGAGGCCGGCACGCCGAGCACGTCGCACACGACCAGCATCGGCAGCGGCGCCACCAGCGAACTCACCAGGTCAGCGGGCTGACCACCGGCGATCATGGCGTCGATCAGCTGGTCCACCCGTTGCTGCACCCGGGGCCGGTAGCTCTCCATCCGCCGGGCGGTGAACGCCCGGCTGGCGATCCGGCGCACGCAGGCGTGCGGGGCACCGTCCATCACCAGCGAGCGGGGTTCGTCCTCGCCGGGCGCCTCGGTCGCACCCGAGATCAGCCGGGAGAAGCGCGGATCGGCCAGCACCGTGCAGCAGCCGGAGTAGTCCAGCACCAGCCAGCACGGCCGGCCGTCCGGCAGGATCACCTGGGTGACCGGGTTCGTCTCGACCATCGCGAGCAGTTCGTCGTCGAGGTCGCCGAAGAACGGCTCGAACGGGTAGTGCCGCAGCTCGGCTGCAACGGTCATCGGGTGCGTACCTATCTTGTTCTGGCCGCGGTGCGGCGGTGTTGCCAGTAGGTGGAACCGAGTGACTGCGGAACCGGGGTAAGCCTGCGGTACCGCGCAGCCAGCGTCAATACCGCACACCGGGAGATAGCGCGCCGGGGCGGCTCTCCCGACCTGCACTATCCACAGGCTGGCGTTGACAGCCCGCTGCTGTCGTGGTGGTGCCATACCATCGGAATGTGGCCCAGTACTCAGCTCATGATGTCGCCGCGGAGCTGCGGCGGCGGCTGCCGGGCCTCGGCT
>Ga0207708_10000171_pt1 | contig 51434 bp, 44 predicted proteins | sample KBSK5101metaG_FD_184340 | JGI IMG/M metagenome (GOLD analysis project Ga0207708, IMG submission 184340) | Corn, switchgrass and miscanthus rhizosphere microbial communities from Kellogg Biological Station, Michigan, USA - KBS K5-10-1 metaG... | ecosystem: Host-associated > Plants > Roots >... | reverse complement strand
TGGCTCGACCACCGGGGGCGGCTCGACCACCGGGGGCGGCTCGACCACCGGGGGCGGCTCGACCACCGGGGGCGGCGCGTGAACCCCACCTGGGTCCAGCTGACCTACCTGGTCTGCGCGGTCGGCTTCATCCTCGCGCTCAAGGGGCTCTCGGGGCCGAAGACCGCACGCACCGGCAACCTGATCGGCGCCGCCGCGGCCGTCGTTGCCTGTACCGTCCCCTTCTTCTACGCCGACCTGAAGCATGTGCCGCTGATCCTGGTCGCGATCGCGGTCGGCACCGCCGGTGGCCTGTTCGGCGCTCGGCGCGTGCAGATGACCCAGATGCCGCAGATGGTGGCGTTGTTCAACGGTGTCGGCGGTGGCGCGGCCGCGCTGGTCGCCCTCCTCGAGCTGCACGAGCTGCTCGACGTCGGAGCCGACCCCGGCTGGTTCACGTGGCTGGCGACGGCGTTCACGATCCTGGTCGGCTCGGTGTCCTTCGCGGGCTCGGTGGTCACTTTCATGAAGCTGCAGGAGCTGATGACGTCGCGGCCCGTGGTCTTCGTGGGCCTGCCGATCGTGTTCGGGCTGGCGCTGGTGACCGCCGTCGTGCTGTCCGTGGTGACCGTGACCGATGCGGCCGTGCTGGTCGGCATCGTGCTCGCGCTCGTCGGCCTCCTGATCGGCGTGCTTCTCGTGCTCCCCGTTGGCGGCGCCGACGTACCGATCGTGATCTCGTTGCTCAACGCGTTCACCGGTCTGACCGTCGCGGCGGGCGGCTACGTGCTCGGCAACACGCTGCTGCTGGTGGCGGGCACCCTGGTCGGCGCGTCCGGCACGTTCCTGACCAAGCTGATGGCGACGGCGATGGGACGTTCCGTCGTCAACATCCTTTTCGGTGCGCTCAAGGGTGGCTCGACGCTGGGCTCCGGTGAGGCGTCCGACCGGCCGGTGCGCTCGGCGGGTCCGGAGGACGTCGCGATCCTGCTCGGCTACGCCGACCGGGTGATCATCGTGCCCGGCTACGGCCTCGCCGTCGCTCAGGCGCAGCACACGTTGCGCGAGCTGGTCGACGTGCTCGGCCAGCGCGGCACCCAGGTGGACTACGCGATCCACCCGGTCGCGGGCCGGATGCCCGGCCACATGAACGTGCTGCTCGCCGAGGCGCAGGTGCCCTACGAGCAGCTGGTCGAGATGGACGACATCAACGGCGAGTTCAAGAACACCGACGTGGTGCTGGTCGTCGGTGCGAACGACGTGGTGAACCCGGCCGCGAAGACCACCCCCGGTGCCCCGATCTACGGGATGCCGATCCTCAACGCCGACGAGGCCAAGCAGGTGGTGTTCATGAAGCGCTCGATGCGCCCCGGCTTCGCCGGCATCGAGAACGAGCTGCTCTTCGAGCCCGGTACGACCCTGCTGTTCGGTGACGCCAAGGACTCGCTCGGCAAGCTGCTGAGCGCCGTCAAGGCGCTGTAACGGGGCTGAGTGCCTGAGGGCACGGGCAACCGTCCCAGCACTCGACCCGTCGAGGGTCAGTCGTAGGTGACGGTCGCGACCCCGGTGGCCCGGTCGTAGTCGATCCGGCCGTGCTCGAAGGTCGCGGTGTCGACGCTACCGGCGGTGTTCGCCCGTGACGTCGGGGCACCGAGGTCACTGGCGAGCTCGCCGAGCTCGCGGTACCTGGTGTCCACGCCCTTGGTGAGCCCGAACGCCTCGTTCACGCCGTTGCTCTGCGGCACGCGGTAGATCGAGCCGCGCTCGTAGCGCTGGAAGGCCTGCTTGCCGGCGACCACGTCGACGATGTCCGTGGTCGGGAAGCCGAGTGCGCCGTGCTGGATGTTCCACGCGGCGTACTCGGTGCGGACCGAGCCGCCGACGAAGTGCGCGCCGTACGGGGTCTTGGCGTAGATGTCGCCGTGGCTGAAACCCGCCTTGCGGCCGCCGACGGTGGGGTACTCGCCCACGTTGAGGTCGCCGGTCTTGGCGTGGCCGAGCCGTGCGGTCTCGGACTTGATCGCGGAGGTGTAGTCACGGATGTACGCCGCGACGCGGTCGCGCAGTCCGCCGCTGGCCTTCATCCAGGCGTAGCCGTAGCGACCCGGGCACGCGGTCGCCGTGCCCGGCCGGATGCCGGCGTTGTAGACGTCGCGGTGGCCGGCGATGCGGTTGAGGCGGTGGCCGGCGATCGCGTAGGTGCCCTTGGCCGACAGGAAGTTCGTGCCGAGCCTCCAGCCGACGAGCTTCACCGTCGCGTTCTTCATCGCCGTGGTCGGGCGCACCTTGTCGAGGTTGCCGATCATCGAGACGCCCATGTCGTAGGTGTTCACGCTGTAGTTGCCGGCGTGGGCGCCTCGGACCTGCATCAGCGTGCCGCCGCTGCGTCCCTCGAAGATCTGGCCGTACTTGTCGACCAGGAAGTTGTACCCGATGTCGCACCAGCCACGGCCCTGCATGTGGTACGCCTGCGTCGAGCGGACGATCGCCTGCGAGTCGCTGCGCGCGTAGCTGTTGCTGCCGGCGGTGTGGTGGAAGATCACGCCCCGCGTCTCCGAGCCGTAGCGCGGGGAGTCGCAGCCGCTGTTGCTACGGGCGTCCCACTGCGCGCGGGTGATCATCGCCGGCATCGGGGTGTATGCAGGGGAGCCGTCGGTGGTCGCGGCTGCGGTCCGCTCGGACGAGGTCGTGGCACCCGCAGGTGCCGTTCCAGGGTCGACCAGAACCACCTTCACCCCCTGCGGTGGGGCGTCGGCCGAGCGGACCCGGGTCGCGACGCCGGTCGCGTCGTCCACCCAGAGCGGCACGGTGCCGGCACGGGTGCCGGAGGCGTCGTTGTCCGGGTCGACCTCGAGGCGGGTCCAGTCCGACCAGCCGTCGGCGCCACGGGTGCGCACCGCGACCGACACGTCACGTCCGCTCGCGCGCTCCCAGGTCACACCGACCATCGAGAAGTGCGTGGTCCGGCGACCGGGGAGCCCGGCGACGAGGGTCCCGTCGACGGTCCGGCTGCCGATCTGGACCACCGCGGGTGTGGGTGTCACGCGGAGCGAGACGACGGTCGCGTCGCGGTGATCAGACGTCGTACGAGCAGCGAGCGGGACGGCCTGCGCGGTCGCCGGCAACATCCCGGCAACCAGCAGGGCGGCCGTGGGCGCGGCGAGCGTCGCCGGAAGGCGCAGGGGAAGGGTTGGCATCGGGACATCCGCATCGGTCGGGTGACGACCCGGTCATGCTAGGCGACGTCGCAACCGGATACGAGGGCGCTACTGAGCGACGCCGTACAACCGGTCGCCGGCGTCGCCGAGCCCCGGGACGATGTAGCCGACCTCGTTGAGCTTCTCGTCCATGGCGGCGGTCACGATGCGCACCGGGACGCCGACGTCGGCCAGACCCTTCTCGAGGTTGGCGCAGCCCTCGGGCGCCGACAGCAGGCAGATCGCCGTGATGTCGTCGGCGCCGCGGTCGACGAGGAACGTGATCGCCGCGGCCAGCGTGCCGCCGGTCGCGAGCATCGGGTCGAGCACGTAGCACTGGCGGCCGGAGAGGTCGGCGGGCAGTCGCTCGGCGTACGTCGAGGCCTGGAGCGTCTCCTCGTTGCGCACCATCCCGAGGAAGCCGACCTCGGCGGTCGGCAGCAGCCGCATCATCCCGTCGAGCATGCCCAGCCCGGCCCGCAGGATCGGGACGACGAGCGGCCGCGGGTGCGCGAGGTTGACGCCGTGGGCCTGGGCGACCGGCGTGGTGACGGTGACGTCCTCGACCCGGACGCCGCGGGTGGCCTCGTAGGCGAGCAGCGTGACCAGCTCGTCGGCCAGCTTGCGGAACGTCGCCGAATCGGTGCGTTCGTCACGCAGCGTGGTCAGCTTGTGGGCGACGAGCGGGTGGTCGACCGTGTGCACGTCCATGGGGGACACCGTAGTGGCCTGCCAGCCGGTGCTCGCGGGTGCAATAGGCGGTGGTCACCGCTTCCCGGGTCTGCCACCATCGACACATGCCGGACCCGACGGAATCCGTGGCGGACGAGATCGACCTCGCCGTCGCGTGCTACCGCGAGGAGGGGGTCTGGCAGCTGCAGGAGCTGCCGGAGGACTCGCTGGTCGGAGTCGAGTCGATCGCGCGCCAGCTGCGCCGCTACCCGGGGGACAACGGGGCGATGGCCCTGATCTCGGTGGACGAGGACTTCTTCCTGATCGTGCGTTCCCGCGGCGCGGAGGTCAGCCTGCTGCTCTCCGACGCGAGTGCCTCGCCGGACTGGGCGCTGGCCCGTTCCGCCGTCGACCACATCGGCGTGCCCGTGGAGGACGACGACGAACCGGCGCCCGCCGGCGACCTCGGGATCGTCGCTGACATGGGCATCCCGGCGATGGACATGGGGGTGCTGCTCGACGACGACGAGCTCTACCCGGACGAGCAGCTCAGCGACATCGCCACCAAGCTCGGCTTCGGGCCCCGGTTCGACGACTTCGCGGGCCTCTCCAACGCGTGAGCGCCCTGTCATCCGATAGGGGCTGGGAGGCGGCCATGCGCGACGCGCTGGCGCAGGCACGCCTGGCCCTGCCCGCGGGTGACGTACCGATCGGCGCCGTCGTCCTCGACGCCGGGGGCTCGGTGGTGGCCCGCGGCCACAACGTGCGGGAGGCGCTTGGCGACCCGACCGGCCACGCCGAGGTGGTGGCGCTGCGCGGGGCCGCAGCCCTCGCGGGCGAATGGCGGCTCTCCGGCCACACCCTGGTGGTGACCCTCGAGCCGTGCACGATGTGCGCCGGCGCCGCCGTGCTGGCCCGGGTGGACCGCGTGGTGTTCGGCGCGTACGACGACAAGGCGGGCGCCGTGGGCTCGCTGTGGGACGTGGTTCGTGACCGGCGGCTCAACCATCGCCCGGAGGTGGTGGGCGGTGTGCTGGCGGAGGAGGCGGCAGGGTTGCTGGATGTGTTCTTCGAGGAGCATCGGGGCGGGGGGAATTCCCAAGGTATCTAGGTTTTCTGGCGCTCTCAGGGGCATGTATTCCGCTGGAAGCGCCAGTTCTCATTGGGAAGTGAGAAGAGATTGGGAAGTGCGGACCCGATGGCCTGGGCGATCCCGTCATGCGAAGAATTCCTAGATACCTTGGGAATTCCACCCGTCCGCGGCCCGCCCACAACCCGGCCATTCCGCAGCCACCCAGGCCATCCCCAGCAACCCTCAGCCCACCTCGCCCGGAGCCGCCTTCCGCACCGTGATCCTGGTCCAGGCGCCGAGGTACACCCGCCCGTCGGGTGGGATCTCCTTCTTCTGGCCGGCCGGGACCGGGGTCTTGGGGAGCGCGCCCACGGTGTCGGCGACGTAGGTGCCGTTGGAGGAGCCGAGGTCCTCGACCCACCAGCGCGTGCCGTCGGTCGTGAGCTGGGCGTGACGTCGGCTGACGCCGCTGTCGGTGGACAGGTCGATGTCGGGTGTGATCCCGCGCGACCGCGAGACCCGGCCGATCAGCACCGACGTGTGCCGGAGCGGTACGACGTTCGGGAGGCCGGGCGAGGGCAGCGGGTCGGAGCTCCGCTGGTCGGCGTACCAGTCGGGGTCGATCCACACCTCGGCGACCCACGCCTGGGCGAGCGGTGGTGCGGTGTTCGCGTCGACGGAAGGGGGCGCCGCTGTCGTCGCCGGCGTCACCGGACGCGGCAGCGAACCGGTCGTGAAGTCGTAGCCGCAGCTCTCGCAGAACAGCGCGTCCGGCACGTTGGCGGTCTGGCAGTTCGGGCAGATGGTCCTCGCGGGCTCGGCCGGTGTCTCCACGGCGGGGTGCAGGGACGTCGCGTCGGGATCCATCGCGATCCCGCAGACGTCGCAGTAGTCGGTGGCCGCGGACTCGTGCCCGGCCGAACACCTCACTTCTTGATCCGGGTGGTCTTGGTCGACGCGGTGTCGAGGGCCATCTCGTCGGCCTTGTTGACCGCCGACCTGAGCCGCACGGTGCCCTCCTTCTCGTCCTCGATGTCGACCACCTTGCGCAGCTTGGAGGTGGCCTCGTCGTTGCCGGTCTCGGCGGCGAGCTGGACGGCGCGGCCGAGCTTCGTGGTCGCGGTGGCGTCGTCGCCGGAGGCCTTCGCGGCCAGGCCCTCCTGGATCATCTGAGCAAGCTCGGTCTGCCCGGTGTAGTGCGCGACCTGCTGGTCGATCCTGGCGGTGAGCTCGGAGTTGTTCGACCAGGTCGCCTTGACCAGGCCCTGCGCGGCGACGTCGTCACCCAGCACGATCTGCACCCGCGCGGCGAGCTGCTCCTGACCGATCGCCTTGGCCGACAGCCGGATCGCGACGTGGTAGTCGCGGGACTCGTCGGCCCAGGCCCCGGTCGGGTAGCTGCCGGTGAGGGGGTTGATGGTCGTACGACGGGCGCTGAGGTCCTCGACCGTCGGGGACACCTGCCGGACGAACAGCACCTGCGCACCCTGCGGCGTCCACACCCGCAGCTGGGCGTCGTTGACCCCCCGCGCCATCGACGCCTGCATCAACGCCCGGAACTGCTCCTGCATCTGGGCCGGCTCCGGGATGATGTCGACGGTGCCCAGCAGCGCCGTGGCGATCTGACGGATCTCATCGACCCGCCAGTCGGTGCCGGCGCCGCGACAGTCGCACTGGAAGACCCCGGTCGCGGCGCGGATCGCCTTGGCCAGCTCGCCGGGCCGCTCGCGGTTCTCGCCGTCGGTGAGCAGGATCGCGTGCCGCTGGGTCACCTGGGGCACGGAGGCGAACAGCACCCCCGCCAGGTTGAGCCAGGCGCCGATCGCGGTGCCGCCGCCGGAGGCGAAGGCACGGATCGCGGTCGCCGCCTCGGCACGGGTCTCGGCGCCCATCTGCACCAGACCCGGCCCCGAGGTCACCCGCGGGTAGGCGAGGTAGGCCCGGTCGGACCCGGCCACCACGGCGAACCAGGTGCCGTCGACGATCTCCGCGAGTGCCGTCTGGGCCGCCTGCTTGGCGCCCTCCAGCGTCGTGATCCCCATCGACCCGGAGGTGTCCACGATGATGATCTCGCCGGCGGCGCCGCCCCCGGTCCGGCCCGCGGTGCCGGCCCCGGAGCACGAGATCGTGACGATCGCGTTGACGTCCGTGCCTCCGTCGGGAAGGAACTCGTTCTGGTAGACGGCGGCGGTGAACTCAGCCATGTGACTCCCCTGATCGCTGCTCGGGTGCTGCCGGTGCGGTGGTCGCATTCTGCCCGCCGCCCTCGACCCGGGCGAGCGTGACCGTGATGTTGTCCTGTCCGCCCTGTGCGTTGGCGAAGCCAACCAGGGCCAGGGCGAGAGCGGCCGGCTCGGTGGTGCCCACGGCGCGGATCTGGGCGGCGAGCGCGTCGGGCTCGGAGGCGTAGTTCCAGAGCCCGTCGGAGCAGACCACCAGCCACCCAGGCCCGACGGCCTGCAGCTCACCGACCCGCGGCATCAGGTCGGGCGCGTCGCGGCCGAGCCAGCGGGTGATCGCGTGCGCCATCGGCGAGGACTCCGCCTCGGCCCGGAGCGCACCGGCCGCGATCTGCTCCTGCGCCGCGGAGTCGTCGACGCTCAGCTGCACCCCAGGCGCGCCGTCGGGCAGCCAGTAGGCACGCGAGTCGCCGATGTTGGCGTGGCTGATCGTGGTGCCCTCGAGAACCGCCACGACGTACGTCGCCGAAGCTGGCTTGGCGGTCCCCTCCACGGTCGCGCCCGACACCGCGTCGTTGGCGCGCTTGGCGCTCTCGGCGAAGACCTTGGCGACGGCGGCCAGGCGGCTCTCGGCGGTGCCCATCCCGCGGGGAAGCGGCGTCCGCAGCACCTCGAGCGCGGCCTTCGCGCCCGCGAGAGACCCGGCCTGGGAGTCATCGGTGTTCGAGACCCCGTCGAGGACGACCAGCACCGCCCGACCACCCGGCTGCTCGGACGCCAGCAGCGCCATCGCGTCCTCGTTGCGGGTGTGGCGGATGCCCTTGTCGCACACGCCCGCCACCCACGACGCGGGCTGCTCGCGGTAGTGATCGCGCTCGCTGAGCGCCTTCACCCCGCACGACTCGCAGTAGCCGTCCGACCCGACCACACCCCCGCAGCTCAGGCAGGCACGTGGCTCCGGCGGCGGCAGCTCCACCGTGCGCGGAAGCTGGACCGAGGCACTGATCGGGCCGCTGCCCAGGTCGTCCATCGGGCCCTCCTCCCGCCCCGCGTCCGCGGGCGCGCTCGGCCCGTCGACGCCTCCGGCGGCGTCCAGCGGCTTGCCGCACGCCTCGCAGAAGCTGGCTCCGGCGTCCACGGACTCGCCACAGTGGGGACACCTGCCGCCGGCGTCCGGCCCGGACTCGGGCGCCGTGGCCGTCACACGAGCGTCCAGTTGCGTACGGCGTTGGCCTGGTTGACCAGCTCCACCCGGGTCCGGAGCTCGGCTGCGTCGCGCGCCAGCGCCCGGTAGGACTCCTCGAGCGCGTCGCGGATGCTCTCCTCCTCGGCCGGGTAGCGGCCGACCCGGGTTGCCACCCACTCGCCAGAGCTGCTGGCCATCGGCTGCGGGCCTGAGGTCCTCACCACGTCCAGGGCGTGGGTGAGGATCCGGATCGTGTAGCGCGCCCGCTCGGCCGGGTCCATCCGCACCGACTCGATGCTGGTGAGCGCCTGGTCCAGCACGGCCAGGTCGACCTGCGACCCGGCCAGCAGCACGTCGGCGCGGAGCTGGCGGCTCTCCGGGTAGCCGCGGCTGGTGGCCGGCACCAGGTCGAGAGCCGCCACGGCGCCTGTCGTGTCCTGGCGTCCGGCACGCACCCGCGCCATGCCGAAGGCGGCGGGGGCGGCGTAGGCCGCGTCGGTCACCGCGCAGGTCCGGTAGAGACCCTCCGCCACGTCGGGCTGGCCGCCGTTCTCGCAGGCGACGGCGAGCGCCAGCTTGGGCGCCAGCTCACCGGGCACCTGCTGGTAGACCGCGCTGAACGACGCCTTGGCGTCGTCCCAGTCGCCCTGCTGCGTGGCGGCCAGGCCGTCGATCCAGAGCGCGCGCCACTCCCAAGGATCGCTCGCCAGCAGCTGGGCGCTGGTCTCGCGGGCCTTGCCCGGCTCGCCCAGCTCCAGCTGCGCCTGCGCCCGTGCGAGCAGCACGTCGGCGGAGTCCTCCGGCGCCCGCTGCAGGTCCGAGAGCCGCTGCGCCGGATCGGTGGCTCCGATGCTGGTCAGCCAGGCGTGCTGCGGGTCGGTCGCGTCGGGCCGCAGCCTGGGCAGCTCCGACCAGGACAGTGCGGAGGTGGACACCGACGGCGCCTCGAACAGCACGGAGCTCGCCGAGGTGAGCGCGGTGCCCGTGGTCCTCGCCGCCACGGTCTCGCGGAGCACGCCGAGGATCTGCGTGCGCAGCTCGTCTGCCGATGCGAACCGGTCCGCCGGGTCGGGGGCGCAGCACTTCGCGATCACCCAGTACAGCGAGTCGTGCTCGGCGAACAGCGGCGTGCTGTCGGGCGGCGGTAGCGTCGAGAGGTAGGTGCCCTGGTAGCCGCGGAACTCCATGCACAGCACCACCAGGGTGCGTCCGATCGTGTAGATGTCCGAGGCGATGCTCGGCCCGGCCTCGGCGACCTCCGGCGCCTGGTAGCCGACCGTTCCGAAGATCGCGGAGTCCTCGTCGTCCACCCGTCGTACGCCGCCGAGGTCGATCAGCTTGACCGCGTCGCCGACCTGGATCAGGTTGTCCGGCTTGAAGTCGCAGAAGATCAGCCCGAGGTCGTGCAGGTAGCTGAACGCGGGCAGGACCTCGACGATGTAGGCCAGCGCCTGGTCGACCGGCAGCCCGTCGTACACCCCGTGGTTGGCCTTCATCCGCTGCTTGAGGATCTGCTTGAGGGAGGTGCCGCCCACGTACTCCATGACGATGTAGCCCGCGCCCTCGTGCGTCACGAAGTTGTAGATCTCGACGATCAGCGGGTGCTCCACCTGGGCCAGGAACCGCTGCTCCGCGATCGCGGCGGCGAGCGCGTCGGGGTCGCCGGCGTTGAGCAGGCCCTTGAGCACCACCCAGCGGTCGGAGACGTTCCGGTCGCGGGCCAGGTAGATCCAGCCCAGGCCGCCATGGGCGAGAGCGCCCGCGACCTGGTACTGCCCGGCGACCAGCTCACCCGCCTTCAGCTTGGGGGTGAACGAGAACTCCTGGCCGCACTTGGGGCAGAAGCCCTCCGCCCGGCCGGGCTTGCCGTCGCGGCCCCGGCCCACCGGGTTGCCGCACTTGGAGCAGGTGCGCTTGTCCTCGGGTACCTCGGGGTGGGCGATGATCGCCTTCCCGGCGTCGACGGCCGGTGCTGGAGGGACCACGGTCAGGCCGGCGCCGAGCCGGGCAGCGCGCATCCGCTGGGAGCCGGTACGCAGGCGGCGGGTGGCGGTCGTACCGCCGGCGCGCTTCGAGCCGATCGCGGCCGACTGGACCCTGCTGGCAGATGTTGCGGACGAGACGGCCGTGGAGACCGGGTCCGCCTCGACGGCGGCGCCGGTGCCGGCGGGCGAGCCGCAGACGTCGCAGTACCCGTCGAGGATGTGACCCGAGCACCCGGGCTGGGTGCACGCGGCGCCGTCGGCCACAGCCCTCGGGTGGTCGAGCGTGTCCGTCCGGTGGTCGAGCTTGTCGAGACCCGGGGCCGCGGTGCTCGTGGTGCCGGCGGCCGGCGCCATCCCGCACACGTCGCAGTAGCCGTCGACGATCGTCCCGGCGCAGCCGGGCTGCTCACAGCTCATGCGGACTCCTTGGGGTGCCGGGACGGGTGGTCGGCGAGGAGCTGTCCCAGCCAGGTCTGGTACGTCGTGACCAGCTGGCGCGCCACCGCCAGCGGGGTCGGCTCGCGGTCGAGCACGTCGCGCGCCTGGCGCTCGCTGGTGACCAGGTCGGCGTTGCCGGCGACCCCGAGCGCACGCGCCTTGGCGACGTACCCGTCGAGCAGGTCCACCAGCTCGGTGCGCTGGGCGAGCGCCGCCGAGTACCGGTCCTGCGCGAGCGTGAGCGCGCTGGAGACCCGGTCGAGCCGCAACCGGTACGCGCTGATCTCCGCCGCGGTGACCGGCACCGGGCCGAGCGCAGACACGTCGGGCACGGCGTAGCGCGGCGCCGGGTCGACGGTGCGTACGCAGGTGGCCGCCAGCTGGGCGAGCGCCGCCTCCCGGGCCTGGAGGTCGGCCCGCATCTCCTTGGCCGCGATCACCTGGTCGCGGGCGTCGCGGCGCCGGGCATTGCCGACGATCAGGTCGCGTTCGAGCCGAGTGGCGTCCTGTTCCAGGGGACCCAGCATGCCGCCGACGTCGGCACCACGCTGGGCGCGGGCCGTGACGTCGGCCAGGCGCTCGAGCAGCTCCTTCCACTCGGCGGTGGGGGCGTCACGGGTGCTCGCGGGCTCGAGGGCGACCTGGTCGCGCAGGCGCTCCAGCTGGGACCGGAGGCCCTTGATCCGGGCGGCGCTGGCGTCGGCTCCGGGCACAAGCGACAGCGCGGTCCGCAGCTGCGCGGCCAGCGCGTCAGAGAGCCGGGACGCCTCCGGCAGCGACACCGCGAGCGCGCCGGCGCCGGGGCGCAGGGAGGGGTCGAGCGTGCCGTCGAGGCGACCCCAGATCAGGGCCGAGAGCCGCTCCCGCTCCTGCCGACCCACCCGGCCGCCGTCGAACGTCGCGGAGAGCAGCTGGTAGCGGTCGGACACCGCCTTCCACAGCGCCATCGACAGGGACATGTCGCGGGAGACGTCCTGGCCGCGTCCCGCCGCGAGCGCGGCGGCGTCGAGCTCGTCGAGCTCGGTCCGACGTCCGCGCACCCACTCGTCGAGCTCCTGAAGGTAGAGCTGGGCCGCGCGCGGGTCGATCGCCTCGCCGATGCTGCCGGGTGCGGTGGGCGCGATGGTCACGGCTGGCGTCCGTACTCGGGCCGCGGCTGCCCCGGGGACTTGCCGAGGGTGGGTGCCAGCCAGGTGCGGTAGCTGTTCTCCCAGGCGCCGTCGGAGCGCATCTTCTCGAGCACTCCGTTGATGAAGCGCACCAGGTCGACATGGTCCTTGTTCACGCCGATGCCGTAGGGCTCGGAGGTGAACGGCTTGTCCTTGAGCACCACGGCGTACGGGTCCTGCGCAGCCAGGCCGGCGAGGACGGTGTCGTCACCGGTGATCGCGTCCACGTCTCCCTGCTGGAACTTCAGCAGGCACGACGTGTGGTTGGGCGCCTCCACCGCAACGGCCTTCGGCGCCAGTCGGCGCAGGTTGTCGAGGCTGGACGTGCCTGTGGGGGCGCAGACCCTGTGGCCGGCGAGCGTGCTCAGGCCGGTGATGTCGGAGCCCCGGCGGACCATGATCTTCTGCCCGGACGCGTAGTACTCGGCGGAGAAGGCGATGCTCTCCCAGCGCTCGCAATTGATCGTCATGTTGCGGACGACGACGTCGACCTCGTCCTTCTGGAGCAGCGGCAGCCGGTCGGCGGCCGTGATCACGCGGAGCTGGTAGCGATCGGGACTGCCGAGGATCGCGGCCGCGAGCTGGCGCACGACGTCGATGTCGAAGCCCTCGATCTTGCCCGTGAGCGGGTTGCGCGACCCGAGGAGGTAGGTGTCTGCCGAGACGCCGGCGATGAGTCGCCCCCGCTTGCGGATCTTCGCCATCGTCGAGCCGGGTGGGAGGTCGCCCGGTCCCGGCAGAGTGCTGGCGGGGGCGTAAGAGCGGAGCGCGGTCGAGGCGTCGCAGGTCGGTGCCGGCGCGGGCGCGGTGGACGAGGGTGCGCTCGTGGCGTCGGCCTTCGGCACCCGTGTCTCGTCGTACCCGCAGCCGGCGAGCACCAGTGCAGCCGCGGCAGCCACGGCGAGCAGGCGCTTCATGCGTACTCCTTGCGGCGTTGGCCGACGCCCCAGGCGGCGGCCCCGGCGGCGGCGAGACCGACCAGCAGCGTCAGGGCAGCAAGGACCAAAATTCCCGTGTTGCCCGTGCGGAGCTCGTCGGTGGTGGTGAGGCCGGAGTTGGCGACGGCCTCCCTGGACTGCGCGTCGAACGTCTCGAAGGCTGCCGTCGACCCTTGGTCGCCGGTCGTGGTGGCGAGGGCGACCGCGTCGTCCCACCGGCCGTTCGTGTCGAGCCTGACGATCTCGCGGTGGACGGCCTCGTAGCGGGCCCAGGCGGCGTCTGCCGACGTCGTGTTCCTGACCTTGCGGTCGGCCGCCGCCCAGGCGTCCTCGTAGACCTGCCCGGAGCCGCGCTTGATCAGGCGCAGGCTCTCGTTGGCCTTGGCGTCGTTGCCGGCGGTGCGCGCGGACGCGGCGTCGACGGCGTCCTTGTAGGGGCCGTCCCGCAGGTCCTGGTTGGCGCTGCGCTGGCCCTGGCTGACCACGACCGCGACCAGGGTGAGGACTGCGATCGCTGCCGCGGCGGCCACGATGCCGATGTTGAACCGGCGCCGGAAGCGTGCAGCGAGCTGACGGTTGACCCAGAACAGCAGCGCGAACGCCGCCAGGCCCGGCAGCAGGAGGAGCAGCGGTTGCTGTGCGCCCATCTCGTCCTCGGACCGCTGGGCGTTGGCATCGACGAGAGCGGTGATGATCGGTCCGGCCTCGGCGCGGAGCTGACCGCCGGCGGTCAGCAGGTACTCCGCACCCACCGGGAAGCCCTGCCGGTTGTTGGCGCGGGCGAGCTCGACCGAGGTGGAGTACCTGTTCACGACCGTGTTCAGGTCGGCGAGCACGGCACGGTCGGCGGACTGTGCCTCGGCCGCGTCGGTGATCGAGCGGCTCACCTGGTCGATGGCATCGTCGTAGGCCTGACGCTGGGCAGGCGGCTCGAGCCCGCCGATCAGGAACGCGTTGGTGGCGAGCGCGTCCGCCCGGTAGAGCGTGGACTGGATGCTCTGCACGCGCACCAGCTGCTCGGTGTTGTGGGCGGCGGCCCGGTTGGCCTGCCAGGCGAGCAGCTGGAGCCCGGCCGTGATGACGCCGAACAGGACGCACGCGGCCACGGCCAGGACCTGGAGCCGGTTGAGCAGGGTGGGGACGTCGGCGGTGCGGCGGGGAGCCGTCGCCGAGGGTGCCGCGTCATGCTGCGCGGCTCCGCGGGGTGCGGTCTGGGTCGCAGGCTGGCTCATGCGGTCTCCTCCTGCGCGGCGATCGGGTCGAGGTCCTCGGCAGCGAGGGTGCGGAGCTCCGCCACGGTGGGCTTCTCCACGTCGCGCAGGCGCCACGCCTGGCGACCGATCGCGGCCTCGAGCAGGTTGCGCACGTAGCGTGCGTTGCCGAAGCTCGGGCCGCGCTCGACACCGGCGAGGAGGATGCCCAGCCGCTCCAGCACCTCGTCGCCGGCGTCGTACTCCGCGTCGGCGGCCATCACCTGGAAGATCTGCACCAGCTCGTCGTCGGTGTAGTCGGCGAAGTCGATGATCGTGCGGAACCGGCTCTCGAGCCCGGGGTTCTGGCCGATGAAGACCGCCATCGGGACCGGGTAGCCCGCCACGATCACCACCAGGTCCTCGCGCTTGTCCTCCATCTCCTTGACCAGGGTGTCGATCGCCTCGGTGCCGTACTGGTCGCCGGACAGCGCGTACGCCTCGTCGATGAAGAGGACGCCGCCGACCGCGGACGCGACCACCTCGGCGGTCTTGATCGCGGTCTGGCCGAGGAAGCCGGCGACCAGCTCGGACCGGTCGACCTCGACCAGCTGTCCCTTGGTGAGCAGTCCGAGCGCGCGGTAGATCCCCGCCACCAGTCGCGCGACCGTGGTCTTGCCGGTGCCGGGGTTGCCGTCGAAGATCAGGTGCCGGGTGATCGTCGGCGACCGGAGGCCGACGTCCCTGCGCAGCCCCTCGACCCGGAGCACGGCCGCCTGCCGGTGGATCTCGGCCTTGACGTCGGCGAGCCCGACGAGCGCGTCGAGCTCGGCGAGCAGCTCCTCGACGGTCCTCGCCGGCGGCTCGGGTTCCTGGGGCTGCTCAGGCTCGGCCGGGGTCTCCGCGGCGGGCACGGTCGTCTGCGGTGGCTGATCCGGAACTCGTTGAGATGGGCCTCCGGACCCCTCGAGATGTGCCTCGTGCCCCATGTCCTCGATCCGCTTGCGGACCACGCCCAGCTGGTCCATGACCTGGGACAGGTACTCCGACGTCGGGCTGGGCACCGGCTCGCGCGAGGTGCCGAGCCCGAGGCTGGGGCTCGTCGTACCTGGACCGCGGAGCTGCGCGGCAGCCGCGGTCGCCGCGTTGCCGACCGCGCGCGGGTTGTCCTCGCCGAGCGAGCAGGCGGCCATCGCGACGTGCGACAGCGCCTCGGCGTACGACGCCGCGTGCACCGAGCCGTCCAGTGCCAGCGTCGCCATCGACGGGGTCGGCGCGGAGCGGTAGCGACGGCCCCGGGACGCGGCGTCCATGAACTCCTGGGCCGACTCGGTACGGCCGGTCTCGCGGGACCAGTCGACGAAGGCGCCGCGCGACGGCTCGGCGATGGTCGCGGACAGCGCCTCCCCCTCGGCGCGGGCGGACTGCTCGTCGATGCCGGCGTCCTGCGCGGCTGCCACCAGCGCGTCGAGCGCGGTGGCGAGCGTCGGACCTGCGGCCGAGCCCACGTCGGGGCTCACGGCGGGACTCACGCCGGGCCGATCGTGAGGTCGGGTCCGGCGGTCTGCCCGAACTTCGCCTGCAGGAACCGGCCGTGGGCGATCAGCGCCTGGGCGTCGGAGCGGTTCGCGGCGTCGAGGATCTTGTCCATCGTCGAGCCGAGCAGCTCGAGCTGGTCGACGAGCACCATCAGCGAGGTCTTGTACCCGTCGATCGGCCGGGTGTCGGCCCACTCGCGCGGCAGCCGCAGGTAGCCGCCGACCGCCTCCGGCAGGTAGTCGGTGGCCGTGGCCACGACCGAGTAGGCGTCGGCGCTGCCGAGTCCGAGGTTGCGCAGCCGGGGGAGCGTCACGTCGATGGTGCCGGCGATCCGGGCGACCCGCGAGGTCACGACCGGCGGGGCGTTGCCGTCGCTCAGCATGGCGTCGACGCGGGCGAGCGAGGCGCGGATGTCCTGCTCGGTAGGGGGTGCGGGCAGCACGAAGCCCGACGCGTCACGGCCCTCATGTCCGCGCACCCGGTCCCACCACGCCCTCACGCCCACGGTGCCGGCCTCATCTGGGGCAACCTCACTGCGTGGGCAAGCCGGTGAGGTCGAGCTCGCCGCTGGCGTTGCGGGCGTCGTGTGCCTGGACGCGGTCGAGGTACTCCTTCGACTTCGACACCTCGTTCTCCAGCACCCCGATCGTCTGCGACATCGAGTCCAGCGCCTTGATCTTGAACTCGTCGATCGAGTCCATGGTCGCGTAGATGTTCGTGAACGCGGCCTGGAGCTGCTCCATCCCGATCGTCGACGACGCGGCCTGCTCCTGGATCGCCGCGGAGTTCTCGCGGAGCATCTCCGAGGTGCGCTGGATCATGCCGGACGTGGTGGTGTTGAGTGCCGTGATCTGGTCGAGCACCAGCTTCTGGTTGCCGAGCGCCTGCGCCACGATCACCGCGGTCCGCAGCGCGGAGACGGTGGTGGTGGACGCGCGGTCGACGCCCTTGATCAGCTCGACGTTGTTCTTGATGATCACGTCGATGGCGAGGTACGCCTGGATCGAGACGGCGAGCTGCGTCAGCAGGTCCTGGTGCTTCTGCCGGACGTAGAACAGCACGTCCTGCGAGAGCGCCTTCGCGGCCTCCGGGTCGGAGAGCTCGAGCTCGGCGATCTTGGCCGAGAGCCTCGCGTCGAGTCGCTCGGCGACGTACACGTACTGGTTGAGGCGGCCCATCACCGACCACAGGTTCGCCTTCTCGAGGTTGAGCGAGACGTTGTCCTTGGTCAGCTCGTCCTGGCCGTTGCGGAGGCTGTGCAGGATCGCGTTGAGCTGGCTCTGCGAGCTCTGGTACTTGCGGAAGTAGTCCTCGACCTTGTCGCCGAAGGGCAGCCGGTCCATCCACCTGCGCACGCCCCGCGCCTCGCTCGGGTCGAGCTCCTCGACGGTACGGCGCAGCTCGAGCAGCGTCTTGCCGACCTGCGAACCCTGGGCCAGCCCGCCCTCGCGGAGCGCCGTGACCGGCTTGTCGAGCATCCGGTTGGACGTCTCGGCGGCCTTGCGGATGTCGGCGTCGCCCATGGTGCGCACCGCGTCGGCCTGGTGCGCGAACTCCGGGCTGCGTGCCGCTGTGCTGGTCAGCGCGACCATGAATCCGTCGACCTTGGCGTCGAGCTCCGGAACCAGCTCCGGCGCGACCTGGGGCGCCATCGCGGGAGCCTGCGTCGCCACGACCGCGGCCGGCGCCGGCGGTGCGGTCAGGGTCAGCGACGCCTGCGGGGGCTCGAGCGGGGCGGGTGCCGCCGCGGCCTGCTCGCCAGGACCTGTGCTCATCGGGTTCCCTCCCACTACCGTGCGCGTGCGCGTACGCGTGGGCCGACGATATCCGGCAGGGGGCCGGGGCGGACACCCTTGGCGGCCCGGACACGGCCGTAGGCGATTTCTTGGGAGCCCTGCCCTTTAGTACCCTCGTCCGCGGTGGCGTGTCCGAGCGGCCTAAGGAGCACGCCTCGAAAGCGTGTGTGGGTGCAAGCCCACCGTGGGTTCAAATCCCACCGCCACCGCCATGGGCCTTCGACAGACCGAGGGCCGATCGAGCGACAGAAAGCCGGTCCCTCTGGGGCCGGCTTTCCCTCGAGTGTGGTGGCCCCCCGACGGCCCGGTCGCCTCCTCTCCTGCCGGCCCGAAGGGACCCTCGCCTTCACGTTTCCACCCGTTGCGCCTAAGGTAAGGCTCACCTAATCAAAGGGGAGACGACGTGAATAAGTGGTGGGCGGCGCTGGCCGCGTCGACGATCGTGCTGGCCACCGCGGGCTGCGACGCCGGCGCCAGCGACGGCCCGTCGATCGTGGTCTACAACGCCCAGCACGAGCAGCTGATCAGCGAGATCGCCCCCGTCTTCACGAAGAAGACCGGGATCAAGGTGCAGCTGCGCAACGGCAGCGACTCCGAGCTGGCCGCCCAGCTGGAGCAGGAGGGCGACGCGTCGCCGGCCGACGTCTTCCTCACCGAGAACTCCCCGGCCATGTCCCAGGTCGAGCGCGCCGGACTCCTGCGCCGCCTGCCGAACTCGGCGCTGGCGCCGATCCCCGCGCAGTACCGGCCGCGCAGCGGCCTGTGGACCGGCTTCGTGGGCCGCTCGACGGTGCTGGTCTACAACACCGAGAAGGTGCAGCCCTCCGAGCTGCCGACGTCGCTGATGGACCTGGCCGACCCGGCCTGGAAGGGACGGGTCTCGTTCTCGCCGACCGGCGCGGACTTCCAGGCGATCGTCTCCGCGGTGCTCGAGCTGAAGGGCGAGAAGGCGACCCGGGCGTGGCTCGCCGGCCTCAAGGCCAACGGCACGACGTACGACGGCAACAACGTGGTGCTGGAGGCCGTCAACGCCGGCCGGTCCGACGTCGGGATCATCTACCACTACTACTGGTACCGCGACCAGGCCGAGTCCGGTGCCGCCAGCGACAGCTCGAAGCTCCACTTCTTCGGCGACCAGGACCCCGGCGCCTTCCTCAGCGTCTCCGGCGCGGGCGTGCTGAAGTCGAGCAAGCACGCGAGCGACGCAGAGAAGTTCGTCGCCTACCTCACCGGAGCCGACGGCCAGAAGAAGCTCGCCGCCAGCTACGCGCTGGAGTACCCGCTCAGCTCGGCCGCCTCGCTCGGGCCGCCGGTCAAGCCGTTCGACGAGCTGGAGCCGCCGAAGGTCAACGTCTCCGACCTCGACGGACCGGCCGTGGTGAAGCTGCTCACCGAGGCCGGGTTCCTCTGAGCGTGACCACCGGCGCGATCCGCCGGGACCGGGCGCCGTCGGCGTCGCCGCTGCTCCTGCTCGCTGGAGCGGTGGTGGCCGGGGTGACCCTGGTCCCGCTGGGCTGGGTGGTGTGGAGCACCGCGCAGCTCGGTCTCGGCGATGCGGTGGACTTCCTGGCCCGTCCGCGAGTCGGGCTGTTGCTGTGGAACACCGTGCGCCTTCTGGTTGCGACCGTGGCGCTGAGCGCCGTGCTCGGTGTCGGTTGTGCATGGCTCGTCGAGCGCAGTGGGGTCCGGTCAAAGGGTCTCTGGCACGGCCTGATGGCGGCGCCGCTGGCGGTGCCGGCGTTCGTGAACGGCTACGGGTGGGTCTCCACCACGCATGCGGTGCAGAGCTACGCGGGCGCAGTCCTGGTGGTCACCCTGTCCTACTTCCCGCTGGTCTACCTGCCGACCGTCGCCACCTTGCGTCGCGTCGACCCCGGCCTGGAGGAGGTGGCCGCCGCGCTCGGCCGCCGGCCGTGGGGCGTCTTCTTCCGTGTCGTGCTCCCCACGATCAGCCCGGGTGTGCTCGGCGGGTGCCTGCTGGTCGGGCTGCACGTGCTGGGGGAGTACGGCGCCCTGCAGCTGCTGAACTACCCGACCCTGACCACCTCGATCCTCGACCAGTTCCGCTCCACCTTCAACGGACCGGCCGCCGCTTTGCTGGCGGCGGTGCTCGCCGCGTTCTGCGTGGTGCTGGCCGCGCTCGAGCTGTACGCCGCGGGTCGTCGACGCCGCGCCCGCGTGGGTGCCGGCGCTCCGCGCGCCGGCGCGGCCACGTCGCGCTCGCCGTGGCCGGCCCGGGTCGGTGGCGTCGTGCTCCCGACGGTGGCGCTGCTGGCGCTGGCGGTCCCGCTCGGCAGCCTGGTCCGCTGGATGGTGCGAGGCACGTCCACGTCGTTCCCCGCCGGCGACCTCGGGGCCGCCACCCTGTCCACCGTCGGACTGGCGCTCGCCGCGGGCGCGCTGGCGGCGGTGGCCGCCGCCCCGCTTGCCTGGCTCGCGGTGCGCCACCGCGGCTGGCCCGCGATGTTCCTCGAGCGCAGCACCTACATCGCGAGCTCGCTGCCCGGGATCGTCGTGGCGCTCGCCCTGGTGACCGTGACGATCCGGCTCCTACCCGGGCTGTACCAGACCCTGCCGGTGCTCGTGGTCGGCTACGTGATCCTGTTCCTGCCCCGTGCGGTGGTCTCGCTCCGGTCCACCCTCGAGCTCGCTCCGCCCGTGCTCGAGGACGTCGCGCGCAGCCTCGGCTGCGGCAGCCTGGCGACGGCCCGCAGGGTGACGCTGCCGCTCGTGGTGCCCGGCGTCACCTCCGGCATCGCCCTCGTCGCCCTCGCGGCCGCGACCGAGCTGACCGCGACGCTGCTGCTGGCGCCGATCGGGGTGACCACGCTGTCCACGGAGTTCTGGGCCCGGGCGTCGGCGGTCGAGTACGGCGCCGCCGCGCCGTACGCGCTGCTGCTGGTGGTGCTGTCCGTGCCCGCCACGTGGCTGCTCAGCCGGCTGGCCACCGGTGAGACGAGGGCGCTGCGATGACGCGTCGTACGGCGAGCGCGCTGGTCGTCGCCGGCCTGCAACGGTCGTTCGGCGGCCACCCCGTGCTGCGGGGCGTCGACCTCGAGGTACGGGACGGCGTCACGGCCGTCCTTGGGGCGTCGGGGTGCGGGAAGACCACCCTGCTGCGCCTGGTCGCGGGCTTCCTGCGTCCCGATGCCGGCACGATCGTGCTCGACGGGGCCACGGTCGCCGGGGCCGGCGTCGACGTGCCGTCGCGGCGCCGCCGGATCGGCTACGTGCCGCAGGAGGGTGCCCTGTTCCCGCACCTCGACGTCGCCGGCAACGTCGGGTTCGGGCTGCAGCGCGCCGAGCGCCGGCGCGGCGGCCGCCGTGTGGCCGAGGTGCTGGAGCTGGTGGGCCTCGCGCAGTCGTACGCGACCCGCTACCCGCACGAGCTGTCCGGCGGGCAGCAGCAACGGGTCGCCCTCGCCCGCGCGCTGGCGTCGGAGCCGACCCTGGTGCTGCTCGACGAGCCGTTCTCCTCGTTGGACGCGTCGCTGCGCGAGGAGACCGGACGCGCCGTCACCCGCGCCCTGCACGCGAGCGGGTCGACGGGGGTGCTCGTGACCCACGACCGGAGCGAGGCGATGTCACTGGCCGACCAGCTCGCGGTGATGGCCGACGGACGCTTCCTCCAGGTCGGGCCCCCGGAGGAGGTCTACCTCGCCCCGGCCGACCTCCAGGTTGCCTCGTTCGTCACCGACGCGGTGCTGGTCGAGGCCCGCGTCGTCGACGGGCGGGCACAGACGCCGTTGGGGACGCTCTGCGTCGAGCACCCCGGACCGGGCGACCACCCGCGGGACCGGCCGGCCGTGCTGGCGATCCGGCAGGAGCAGCTGGTGCTGACCCCCGGGCGCATGCCCGGGTCGAGCCCGACGGCCGTGGTGCAGGAGGTCGCGTTCCTCGGCCAGCACGCGACCGTGCGGGCCGTGCTCGAAGGCGGCGACCTCGCGATCGGCACCCGCGTGCGGACGGTGGACGCACCGCACCCGGGCGACACGGTCACGGTCGCGGTGGCCGGCGCCGTCCGGGCGTTCCCCAGGGAGCCGCGGCCATGACCCTGACACCGACCCTGCGCGAGCGGGCGAGCGCGCCGTACGCCCCCGTGTGGCGAGACGGCCTGCTGCAAGGGGAGCCCGGGGCCCCGGCGCTGTTCTCGGCGTCCCGAACCTGGACGTACGCCGAGCTCGGCGATGAGGTCGCGGCGCGCGGAGAGCTGCTCGGTGCCACCCGGCGGCTGGTGATGCTGGAGTGCGCCAACGACCTCGACACCATCGCGACCTACCTGGCGGCCTTCGCGGGTCGCCACCCGGTGGTGCTGCTCGCGCCCGGAGACCTCGACCGCCACCCCGGACTGGTCGAGCGCTACGACCCCGACATGGTCGCCACGTCGGCAACCGGCCTGGTCGAACGGCGAACGGGCACCGCGCACGCCTTGCATCCCGACCTCGCGGTGCTGCTCGCCACCAGCGGTTCCACCGGGTCGCCGAAGCTGGTGCGGCTCTCGCGGGACAACGTGGTCGCCAACGCCGACAGCATCCGGACCTACCTGGGCCTGACCGGGGCGGACCGCGCGATGACCTCGCTACCGCTGCAGTACTGCTACGGGCTCTCGGTGCTCAACAGCCACCTCCGCGCGGGCGCCGCGGTGGTGCTGACCGACCTCTCCGTGGTGGACGGATGCTTCTGGGACCTCGCCCGGTCGGCCGGCGCCACCAGCTTCGCCGGGGTGCCCTACACCTTCGACCTGCTGGACCGGTCCGGGTTCGCCGAGCGTCGCCTGCCGACGCTGCGCTTCGTCACCCAGGCCGGCGGCCGGATGCTCCCCGAGCAGGTGGAGCGCTACGCCCGCCTCGGCCGGGAGCAGGGGTTCGAGCTGTTCGTGATGTACGGGCAGACGGAGGCAACGGCCCGGATGAGCTACCTGCCCCCGCACCTGGCCGAGCGGCACCCCGATGCGATCGGGGTCCCGGTGCCCGGTGGGCACCTGAGGGCCGAGCCGGTCCGCCAGGGCGGCGCCGGGATGCCCGAGGATGTCGGCGAGCTCGTCTACACGGGCCGGAACGTGATGCTCGGCTATGCCGAAGGGCCGCACGACCTCGCCCTCGGCGGGACGGTCGAGGAGCTCCGCACCGGGGACCTCGGGCGGCTCGGCGACGACGGTCTCTGGCGCGTCGTCGGCCGTCTCAGCCGCTTCGCCAAGGTCTACGGGCTGCGGCTCGACCTCGAGCGGGTGGAGGCATCGCTCCGCGAGGCGGGCCACGACGCCCGGGTGGTCGCCGCCCCGGACGACGACCGGCTCGTGGTGTTCCGGCTCCGTTCCCGCGGCCACGACCGGGTGCGTGCCCTGGTGTCGGAGGCCACCGGCCTGCCCCCGGGCGCCGTACGCGTGGAGCGGGTGGACTCGTTCCCGACCACGGCGAACGGCAAGCCGGACCACGCCGCACTCGCCGAGCACGCCCGGTTGCTGGTGCCTGCGGCCGGCTGGCCGACCGAGGCGCCTCCTACCGCGGCCTCCGTCCGTGACCTGCTGGCGGTCGTCGTGGCCCGCCCGGACGCGACGGTGGACGACAGCTTCGTGTCGCTGGCGGGCGACTCCCTGTCCTTCGTTGAGGCGTCCACGAGGCTCGCCGACCACCTCGGCAGGCTTCCGCAGGACTGGCATCGCCGGAGCGCCCGAGACCTCGCGGCCGCGGCACGTCCTCCGAGGCGCCGGGGCTGGGTGCCGACCGAGGTCCCGTCGTTGCTCCGCGCGCTCGCGATCCTCGCCGTGGTGGTCACGCACTGCGACCTGGTGCTGGTCCCGGGAGGCGCGCACGTGCTGCTCGCGGTGGCCGGATTCAACCTGTCGCGCTTCGTCCTGGCCGGCTCCACGGGCAGGGTCCGGGTCGGGCGGGTGCTCGGCGCGCTGGCCGCGATCGTCGTACCGACGGCCGCCTGGATCGCCGCGGTCGCCGCGTTCACCGGCCAGTACCGGTGGACCACCGCCCTCCTGCTCAACCAGGTCGTCGGCCCCGAGCAGTGGACCGACGACTGGCAGTTCTGGTTCATCGAGGCGCTCGCGCTCGCGTTCCTGCTCGTGGCGGGTCTGCTGGTGGTTCCGGCCGTGGCCCGAATCCACGACCGGGCGCCGTTCGGCTTCACCGGCGTTGTGGTGATGGCCACGCTCGCACTGCGGTACGTGCTGGTCGGCGTCGAGGCCGGCGCCACGGAGCGCTACGCGGCGCCAGTGGTGCTCTGGTGCATTGCGCTCGGCTGGTGGGCGACGACCGCCACGAGCACCCGCCGGCGGGTCCTGGTGGCCGTCGTCGCGGCGGCGTCCGTGCAGGGCTTCTTCGGAGACCCGCAGCGCGAGGCGGTGGTCACCCTGGGTATCGCCCTGCTGGTCTTCGTGCCGCAGGTGCCGTTGCCCCGGTTCGGGACCCACGCGGTCCGCCTCGTGAGTGCCGCGTCCTTCTGGATCTACCTCACCCATTGGCAGGTCTACCCGCCGCTGGAGGACAGCGGGCATCCCTGGGCCGGTCTGGTGGCGTCGGTGCTGGTGGGGCTCGCCGCCGCGGCCTGCTACACACGGCTACGCACGGTCCGGCCCCTTTCCCCACACTTGTCCCGGAACTGCACGCTGGAGCTCGAATCCGGTGTCGTTTCCCAGCAAGTGTGAAGAAACGACACGCGCCAGGAGGTCGACGATCACGGGACCGGAAAACACCGCCGCGCCGGTGAACCCCGCACCCCCCCGCTCCGTCCTTCCCGGAAAGGGTCGCTCATGTGCGCGACCCGGAGGAGGAAGATCGACATGCAGATGCGCGTACTCGCCGCCGCAGCCGTCACCGTCTCCGCGGCAGTGCACCTGTGGCTCTGGTTCGACGGCTATCGCGACGAGAGCGTGGTCGGTCCACTGTTCCTGCTCAACGTGGCTGGGGGCCTCGGCATCGCAGTACTGCTGTTGCGCTGGGACCACTGGATCCCGCCGTTCCTCGCTGCCGGCTTCGGCGCGTCCACCCTGGCCGGGTTCGTGATCTCCGCGACCGTGGGCCTCTTCGGCGTGCAGGAGTCGTGGAGTGGGTTCGCGGTGTGGATCGCGGCGATCGCCGAGGTGGTCGCGATCGTGGCCGGGTCGATCGCCTTGCTCCGGTCGGAGCACCCGTTGTCAGTCTCGCAGGCGCAGCACGGGCGTCCCGTCGGGCGCCAGAACCTCCACTGACGCGATGTTCTGACTCCTTACCGCCGTGCCGGCGGTGAGGTGCATCGTCATCCCGTCGACCGATCGCCAGGTGCCAACCCGCTCGCTGCGTCCGTCGCGTGCGCGCACCTGCAGCGCGTAGGTCACGCTGTGCGGCATCGACTTCCGGTCGGGCGCGTAGGTGCACACCAGGTTGAGCCGGGTGCCCCACGTGACCGACTCGAGGTCGAGGCTGGCCCGCACCGGGACGCTGCCCACCGGCCGCATCCGGACGCCCGTCGTCGCGCTGGCCGAGGGTGCGTCGCTCGGCGACGCACTCGGCGGGGCGCCGGAGTCGCGCAGCTCGACCACGGCGAAGGGCACGGCGACGGCCACGGCCACGGACGCCGCCACGGCTCCGGAGACGAGGAGGCCGCGCCGGTGGCGGGCCCGTCGTACCTCGCGGGCCAGGCGCGGCAGCAGCGTCGCGGGGACCGGCGCCTCGTCGGCCGCGCCCGTGAGGACCTCCTCGTCGACGCGGGAGAGCAGCCCGGGCATTCCGGCCAGGTCGCGGACGGCGCGGGCGCAGGCGTCGCAGTGGGCGAGGTGCTGCTCGAACGCCAGGCGCTCGTCGGGGGACAGGGCTCCGATCACGTAGGGACCGGGGTCGTGGGCGAACTCGCAGCTCATGCGGTCACCCCCATCTCCTCCAGCGCCAGCCGGAGGGCGCGCAGGGCGTAGTGGGTGCGCGACTTCACGGTGCCCGCGGGCACGCCCAGCAGCCGGGCCGCCTCCGCGACCGGGCGGCCCCGGTAGTAGCACTCGAGCAGCACCTCACGGTGCTCCGTCGAGAGGTGGGTGATGGCGTCGGCGACCAGCCACGACAGCAGCAGCTGGTCGGTGCGGTCGGCAGGCTCGGCCGGCTCGGGCACCTCGGCGACACTGAGCTCGCTGTTGTGACGGCGGGAGCGCCACTCGTCGATGACGATGTTGCGGGCGACGGTGAACAGCCAGGAGCGGATCGCGGCCGGCGGGTTGTCCAGGATCGACTTGTGCCGCCAGGCGCGGAGCAGTGTCTCCTGGACCACGTCCTCGGCCCGCGCCCTGTCATGTCCGGTCAGGCGCAGGCAGTAGCCCCACAGCACGGCCGCGTGGTCGTCGTGCAGCTGCTGCATGAGCGCACCGTCGGTGTCCGCCATCTCACCTCCCACCAGTTGAACGTGACAGCCGCCTCACAGGTTCAGTGTGGACCCTCGGGGCAGCGGTGAACTTCCAGCGCCTGACCTCCGTTCCAAGGGGCAAGGGCAGCGGTCAAGGACTGGCACGGAGATGTACGTGGACGACGGTGGTCAGGTTCAATCGGGGAACGGGAGGTGGTCCGGATGGCACGGGAGGCCCAGGCATTCTGGCTGCGCGCCCCCGGCGTCGGCGAGATCCGGCCGGTGTCCCTGCCCGAACCCGGTCCCGACGAGGTGCTGGTCCGCTCGCTCCGTTCCGGCATCAGCCGCGGCACCGAGACGCTCGTGTACGACGGCCGCGTGCCCGAGAGCCAGTACGCCGCGATGCGGGCCCCCTTTCAGGACGGCGACTTCCCGGGACCGGTGAAGTACGGCTACCTGAGCGTCGGCGTCGTCGACCGCGGTCCGCCCCGGCTGCGCGACCGCGTCGTGTTCTGCCTCCACCCACACCAGACGTCGTACGTCGTGCCCGCGGACGCAGTGCTGCCGGTGCCCGACGGGGTGCCTCCCGCCCGGGCGGTCCTGGCCGGCACGGTCGAGACCGCCGTCAACGCGCTCTGGGACGCCGCCCCGCTGCTTGGCGACCGGGTCGCGGTCGTGGGTGCCGGCATGGTCGGCTGCTGCGTGGCCCGGCTCCTGACCCGGGTGCCGGGGGTCGAGGTGACCCTCGTCGACGTCGACCCCGGCCGGCGCGAGGTCGCCGCCGATCTCGGGGCCGGCTTCGCCCTGCCCGACCAGGCTGCTGACACGTGGGGAGGGACGTGCGACCTGGTCGTGCACACCAGCGCCACCTCCGCGGGGCTGCAGCTCTCCCTCGACCTGCTGGTCGAGGAGGGCACCGTCGTCGACCTCAGCTGGTACGGCGACGCCGAGACCCGGGTGTCGCTCGGTGCGGCCTTCCACTCGCGGCGGCTGACGCTGCGCTCCAGCCAGGTGGGTGCCGTCGCCCGTGCCCGTCGCGATCGGCGCACCACCGCCGACCGGCTGCGGCTGGCCCTCGAGCTGCTGGGTGACCCCGCGTTCGACGTGCTGCTCACCGGCGAGTCCCGCTTCGATGAACTACCGGACGTGATGGCCCGGCTGGCCGACGGCCGGCTGCCGGCGCTCTGCCACTCGGTCACCTACGACGGGGAGGCCGCGGCATGTTCAGCGTGACGGTGCGTGACCACATGATGGTGGCCCACAGCCTGCGCGGTGAGGTGTTCGGGCCGGCCCAGCGCCTGCACGGCGCGACCTTCGTCGTGGACGCGACCTTCCGGCGCGAGGAGCTCGACGAGGACGGCGTGGTCGTCGACATCGGCCGGGCGACCGAGGAGCTGCGTGCTGTGCTGGCGGACCTCGGCTACCGCAACCTCGACGACGTGCCCGAGCTGGTCGGCACGAACACCACCACCGAGGTGCTGGCGCGCTTCGTCGCCGACCGCCTGGTCGAGCGGCTGCACGCCGGTGCCCTCGGCGCGAACGCCGGGGACGTTGCCGCGGTCGCGGTGACACTGCACGAGTCCCACGTGGCGTGGGCGAGCTACGAGCGGGCCCCATGAGCCGGCCCGTAAGCCGGCCCGCGACCCTGCATGCGGTGGTCCCCGAGGGGATCGACGACCTCGCGCGGCCCAGCGGGGGCAACGTCTACGACCGACGGCTGCTCGACGGTCTGCGGACCAGGGGGTGGCGCGTGCGCGAGCACGCCGTGCCCGGAGCGTGGCCGCAGGCGGAGGCTCGCGACCGCGCACGTCTGGCCGAGGTGCTGGCCTCCCTTCCCGACGGCAGCCTGGCCCTGGTCGACGGCCTGGTCGCGGCCGACGCCCCCGAGCTGCTGGTGCCGGCGGCCGCACGCCTGCGGCTGGTCGTGCTGCTCCACATGCCGGCGGACCGGCCCGACGCCGCGGATCGGGAGCACGCGGTGCTGACCGCCGCGGCCGCCGTGGTCGCCACCAGCGACTCCACCCGCCGGCTCCTCGTGGGGCCGAACGCCCTCGACCCGAGCGTGGTGCACGTCGCGGAGCCGGGTGTCGACCCGGCTCCTGTGGCGTCGGGGACGGAGGACGGCGGAGCGCTGCTCAGCGTCGCGGCCGTGACCCCCGGCAAGGGCCACGACGTGCTGCTCGATGCACTCTCCGGCCTGCGCGACCTCGCTTGGCGCTGCGTCTGCGTCGGCAGTCTCACCCGTGACCCCGGCTGGGCGGCGCGCACGTTGCGGCAGGCCCGGGTGGCGGGGCTCGACGACCGGGTCGAGTTCACGGGCGCCCGCGTCGGGCCGGCTTTGGCGGCGTCGTACGCCGGTGCGGACGCGCTGGTGCTGGCGACCCGGGCCGAGAGCTACGGCATGGTCGCCGCCGAGGCGCTCGCCCGCGGGATCCCGGTGATCGGCAGCGCCGTCGGCGGACTTCCCGACACGGTCGGGCAGAGCCCGGACGGACGCGTTCCGGGGCTCTTGGTGCCCCCGGGCGACGCGCCCGCCCTGGCGCGCGCGCTGCGGCGCTGGCTCGTGGACGACGCGCTGCGCCCTGACCTGCGCGCTGCCGCGCGGGACCGCCGCGGATCCCTGCCGGACTGGGCCGGGACCACCGACCGGGTCGAGGCCGTCCTGGCCGGGCTGCTGAGAGGTGTGGCGGCATGAGCACGGCCACCTGGCGCCGGCTCCGGATCCTGGGGGGCGTCCTGATCCTGGCCCTCCTCGTGTGGCGCGTCGGCACCGCACCGGTGCTCGACGGCCTGCGCGCGGTGGACGCTCGGTCCCTTCTGCTCGCCAGCGCCATCGCGGTGCCCACCACGGTCTGCTCGGCCTGGCGCTGGCGGCTGGTGGCCCGGGGCCTGGGTGCCGAGCAGGCCCTCGGCCCTGGCGTGGCCCGCTACTACCGCTCGCAGTTCCTCAACTCGGTACTGCCCGGCGGCGTGCTGGGCGACGTACACCGCGGAGTGCAGGCTGGGCGCGACGCCGGTGACGTGGCGCGTGGGCTGCGTGCCGTGTTCTGGGAGCGGGCGGCCGGACAGGTCGTGCAGCTGGCGATCACGATCCTGGTCCTGGTCGTGCTGCCGTCCCCGGTGCGTTCCTCGCTGCTGGCGCTGGCGCTGGCAGCGGTTGCGGTCGTCGTCGTGCTGGTCCTCCTCGACCGGTTCACGCCGCGGGGCCGCACGTCGTGGTGGGCCCGCGTGCTGCGGGCCGGTCGTTCCGACCTCCGGCACGGCGTGCTCGCTCGGGGTGTGTGGCCGGGCGTGCTGCTCGCGTCGACGGTGGCCGTCGCCGGCTACGTCGCCATGTTCCTGCTCGCCGCCCGCACCGCCGGCGTGGACGCCTCTACCGCCCTCCTGCTTCCGCTCGGCATGCTCACCCTGGTGGCGATGGCCGTCCCCGCCAACGTCGCCGGTTGGGGACCCCGCGAAGGGGTGGCGGTCTGGGTGTTCGCGGCGGCGGGCCTCGGCGCAGCGGCCGGACTCACCACGGCCGTCGTCTTCGGCGTGCTCACGTTCGTTGCCTGCCTCCCCGGTGCCGTCGTCCTGCTGGTGCTGTGGGCACGCCGCGCCCGTCAGGACGTCGCGCCCGATGCCCAGGATCGGCTTCCCGAGCAGGCGGGGGTGGCCCACCATGACTGAGCACCCCTACACGCTGCTCAGCTGCTCGATCTCGATGGACGGCTACCTCGACGACGCCCGCGAGCAGCGCCTCGTGCTCTCCAACGACGCCGACCTCGACCGGGTCGACGGCGTCCGCGCCGGCTGCGACGCGATCCTGGTCGGTGCTGCGACGATCCGGCGCGACGACCCGCGGCTCCTCGTGCGCGAACCCGAGCGCGTTCGACGCCGGCTGGCCGGGGGCCTCCCGGCAAGCCCGGTGAAGGTGACACTCACCGAGCGCGCCGACCTCGACCCTCACGCGCAGTTCTTCACGTGCGGCTGCGGCGACAAGCTGGTCTACTGCGCCACTGCGGGGCTGGCGCGGGCACGCGACCGGTTGGGAGAGGTGGCGACCGTTCTCGACGGCGGGCACCGGGTCGACGTGCGCGCGGTGCTCGACGACCTGCGGACACGCGGCGTGCGCCGGCTCATGGTGGAGGGCGGCGGCAGCGTCCACACCCAGTTCCTGCAGGCGGGCGTCGCCGACGAGCTGCAGCTGGTCATCGCCCCGTTCTTCGTCGGCGACAGCCGCGCTCAACGCTTCGTCGGCGAGGGCTGCTTCCCGTGGGACGCAGACAACCGGGCCACCCTCGCCGAGGTGCGCCAGATCGACGACGTGGTGCTGCTCCGCTACGCGCTGTCACCCCGGTTCTGCCCCGACCCATCCGAGGAGTGCTGATGCGACTTCCGTCCGCCGCCACCGTTCGCAACCAGGTGCTCCTGCCACTCCGGCTCGGCGAGGAGCCCGCGACCACCGCACGGGCGTTCACCTTCGACGGCCTGCTCGACGGCCGGGAGCACCTCGCGCTCGGTCTCGGGGCGCGAGCCGCCCCCGGGCGGCTGCAGGACGGCTCGCACCCACCCCTTGTGCGGCTGCACAGCGAGTGCCTGACCGGCGACGTGCTCGGCAGCGCCCGGTGCGACTGCGGGCCCCAGCTCCGCGAGGCGGTGGAGCGCATCGCGGAGGAGGGCGGCTACCTGCTGTATCTCCGGCAGGAGGGCCGCGGGATCGGGCTCTACGCCAAGCTCGACGCCTACGTGCTCCAGGACGCCGGCCTCGACACCTACGAGGCCAACCGGGCGCTCGGCTACGACGACGACGAGCGCGACTACGCCGTGGCGGCGCAGATGCTGGCCGCCCTCGGCGTGGACCGGGTCCGGCTGCTCAGCAACAACCCGGACAAGGCCGCGCAGCTGACCCGGCACGGCATCGTGGTGACCGAGGAGGTGCCCACCGCGATCCACCGCTCGCCGGACAACCACCGCTACCTGGCCGCCAAGGCGCGCCGTGCCGCGAACGTCGCCGACATCCTCTCGGGTGGGTAGCCGCACCCCGGAGGGTGGGCATGATGGCGGGATGGAACGCCGAATCCCACGAGCCCATGACCTGGCGCCACTGCTCCAGTTCCGGAAGCCGGTGCTCAGCCCGCGACGACGGCGCCTCGAGAAGGCACTCACGGTCGGGGACCTGCGCCGGGTCGCGAAGCGGCGGACGCCGAAGGCGGCGTTCGACTACACCGACGGCGCCGCCGACGCGGAGGTGACGCTGGCGCGGGCGCGGCAGGCGTTCGCCGACGTCGAGTTCGTGCCCTCGATCCTGCACGACGTGTCGAAGGTGGACACGACGCGGGAGGTGCTGGGGCGGACGTCGTCGCTGCCGTTCGGGATCGCGCCGACGGGCTTCACGCGGATGATGCAGGCCGAGGGCGAGCGGGCGGGGGCGAGCGCGGCGGGGGCGGCCGGCATCCCGTTCACGCTCTCGACCATGGGCACCACCACGATCGAGGACGTCGCGGCGGCGAACCCGTCGGGGCGCAACTGGTTCCAGCTCTACCTGTGGAACGACCGGGACCGGTCGATGGACCTGGTCGACCGGGCGGCACGGGCGGGGTACGACACGCTGCTGGTGACGGTCGACGTACCGGTGGCGGGGGCCCGGCTGCGCGACACCCGCAACGGGATGACGATCCCGCCGACCCTGACGCCGCGCACGGTGCTCGACGCCCTGCCGCGACCGGCCTGGTGGTGGAACTTCCTGACCACGGAGCCGCTCGCGTTCGCATCGCTGTCGTCGTGGTCGGGGTCGGTGGCGGAGCTGATCGACACCATGTTCGACCCGACGGTGACGTACGACGACCTCGCCTGGATCCGCCGGCACTGGACGGGAAAGCTCGTGGTCAAGGGGGTGCAGTCCGTCGCTGACGCACGCCGTACGACGGACGCCGGGGCCGACGCGGTGCTGCTCAGCAACCACGGGGGTCGGCAGCTCGACCGGGCGCCGGTGCCGTTCCGGCTGCTGCCCGACGTGGTGCGCGAGGTCGGCTCCGACACCGAGGTCTGGCTCGACACCGGGATCATGAGCGGCCAGGACGTGGTCGCGTCCGTGGCGCACGGTGCGAGGTTCACCCTGATCGGACGGGCCTACCTCTACGGGCTGATGGCCGGCGGACGCGAGGGGGTCGACCGGACGATAGCGATCCTGCAGGGCCAGATCGAGCGCACGATGCGGCTGCTGGGCGTGACCAGCCTCGACGAGCTCGAGCCGGGCCACGTGCGCCTGCTGGGCTGAACCAGCCGCCGTCAGGCACGCCAGACGCCACGCTTGTACTGGTCCGGCCACCCGGCGTCGTCGGCCGGCACCCCCAGCTCGTGGGCCGCGCGCAGCGGCCAGGCCGGTTCGCGCAGAGCTGCCCGGGCGAGGAGGACCACGTCCGCCTCCCCGTTGGCCAGCACCTTCTCGGCCTGGGCCGGCTCGGTGATCAGGCCGACCGCCCCGGTCGGGACGTCGGCCCCGCGCCGCACGCCCGCGGAGAGCGGCACCTGGTAGCCGGGACCCACCGGGATCGAGGCCGGGGCGTTGCCACCGGAGGAGACATCGACCAGGTCGACGCCATGCTCGCGCAGGCGCCTGCCCAGCCGCGTGCTCTGCTCGACGTCCCAGCCGCCGTCGACCCAGTCGGTGCCGGAGATCCGCACGACCAGCGGCATGCCGTCCGGGATGGCGGCACGCACCGCGTCGACGGTCTCGAGCAGCAACCGGACCCGGTTGTCGAACGAGCCGCCGTAGGCGTCGTCGCGCCGGTTGGACAGCGGGGAGAGGAACTCGTGGAGCAGGTAGCCGTGGGCCGCGTGGACCTCGACCGTGTCGAATCCGGTGGCGACCGCCCGGCGCGCCGCGTCGGCGAACGCGGTCACCACCTCGGCAAGCTCCGGCAGGGCCAGCGGCTTCGGCACGGCGTACCCCTCGAACGCGACGGGTGAGGGGGCCACGGCGGTCCACCCGCCCTCCGACGCGGGGACCGTTCCGTGCTCCGGTGCCCACGGCCGGTAGGTCGAGGCCTTGCGCCCGGCGTGGGCGAGCTGGACGCCGATCGGCGCGCCCTGGCCGTGCACGAAGTCCACGATCCGGCGCCATGCCGCTGCCTGCTCGTCGTTCCAGATGCCCGCGTCCTGCGGCGAGATCCGGCCCTCCGGGGTGACTGCCGAGGCCTCGGTGAACACCAGCCCGAACCCGCCCGTGGCGCGGGCGCCGAGGTGCACGAGGTGCCAGTCGTTCGGGACGCCGTCGACGGCGGAGTACTGGCACATCGGCGCCAGCCAGACCCGGTTGCGCAGGGTCAGCGAGCGGAGGGTCAGCGGCTCGAACAGAAGGGACATGCGTCGAGAACCGCATGCGGGGCGTGACTGTTCCCCGGGCAGGATGGTGAGGTGCGCAACCGACCCTGGCTGACCCGCAACCTCAAGATCACCAGCGCCGTCTCCTTCCTGCAGGACGCGGCGTCGGAGCTGCTGTACCCGCTGATGCCGATCCTGCTCACCACCGTGCTCGGTGCACCGGCCGCTGTGGTGGGGGCGGTCGAGGGTGTTGCCGAAGGCGTCGCGGCGCTGACCAAGTACGTGTCCGGGCGGCTGGCCGACCGCCGCCGCAAGGTGCCGCTGGTCGGGCTCGGCTACGGGCTCGCGGCGCTGGGCAAGCTGTTCGTGGCGGCCGCGGGTGTCTGGCCCGTGGTCCTCGTCGGGCGCTGCGTCGACCGGCTCGGAAAGGGCATAAGGGGGGCTCCGCGCGACGCGCTCCTGGTCGACGGCATCCCGGTCGCTGCCCGGGGCCGGGCCTTCGGCTTCCACCGCGCCGCCGACACCGCAGGAGCCGTGGTCGGCCCGTTGCTCGCCCTGGCGGCACTCCGGGCGCTGGACGGGGACATCCGGCTGGTGCTGTGGGTCGCCCTCGTGCCGGCCGTCATGAGCGCGCTGCTCGTCTTCGCCCTCCGCGAGCCCCAGCGGCCCGCAGCCCCGGCGCGAGCACCCGGCGTCGCGGTGTCGCCGGAGGCACTGCCGCGGGCCTTCTGGCGGGTCGTCGGACTGCTCACGGTATTCAGCCTGGTCAACTTCCCGGACGCCCTGCTGCTGCTCCGGCTGCACGAGATCGGGTTCTCGGTCTCCCTGGTGGTCCTCGCGTATGCCACCTACAACGCGGTGTACGCGACCCTGAGCTACCCGGCCGGGGCGGTCGCCGATCGGCTCGGGCACCGCCTCGTCATCGGTGTCGGGCTGCTGGTCTTCGCCGTCTCCTACGCCGGCCTCGGGCTCACCGAGAACCAGGTCGTGGCCTGGCTGCTGCTCGCCGGGTACGGCGCCTTCACCGGCCTGACCGACGGGGTCGGCAAGGCCTGGGTGTCCTCCCTCCTGCCGGGCCGCCAGCAGGGAACCGGCCAAGGGGTGTTCCAGGGGCTGCTCGGCGCCGGAGTCCTGGTCGCAGGGCTCTGGGCCGGCTTGGCGTGGGGTGACGACGGCAGCCTTCCGCTCCTGGTCAGCGGCGTTGCCGCCGGGGTCATCGGGCTGGTCGTCCTGGTTGCGCGACCCGCCCGGAACACGCCCGGTCCCCTCCTCGAGGCAGATGCTGTGCTCTAATATATCAAAGTCAATCAATCTTATTCACTTTGAGAGGAGGCTGAGTCACCCATGACCGACCCCCACGAGCCGAGCTCCCCGGCCGTCGACATCCACCAGCACCTGTGGCCCGACGAGCTGGTCGACCGGCTGCGCGCCCGCTCCCGGCCGCCGTACCTGCGCGGCTGGACGCTGCACACCGACGGCGAGCCGCCGTACGACGTGGAGCCGACGGACCATGACCCCGCGAGCCGGATCGCGGCCGACCACGACGCGGAGGTCGGCTCGGCCTGCCTGAGTCTCTCCGCGCCCCTGGGGATCGAGCGGCTCCCACGACCGGAGGCCGGCCCGCTGGTCGACGCGTGGCACCGGGGCCTTCGCGCGCTGCCGGACCACTTCCGGGGCTGGGCGTCCGTGCCGGAGGTCGATCCCGACCCGGCCGCGCTCACCGACCTGCTGCGTGACCCGCGTTTCGTGGGCCTGCAGCTTCCGGCGACCCAGCTCCTCTCGGCAGCTGCCTGGGAGCGGGCCGCCCGGCTGCTGCTGGTCGCGGAGCTCGCCGACAAGCCGGTGCTCGTCCACCCGGGGCCGGTGACCAGGCGCCCGCTCGAGGGCACCGAACCTGGGTGGTGGGCACCTGTGGTCGGCTACGTCGGCCAGCTGCAGGCGGCCTGGTGGGGCTGGCAGTCGTTCGCCGGCCGCGCCGCGTTCCCTCGGCTCCGGGTGGTGTTCGGCGCCGGCGCCGGGCTCGCGCCCCTCCACCACGAGCGGCACGTGCTGCGCGGTGGCGAGGAGCTGGCGCTCGACCCGTTGCTGTTCGTGGACGCGGCCGGCTACGGTCCGCGCGCCCTCGACGCGCTCGTCCGGGTCCTCGGGATCGATCCGCTGGTGCTCGGCTCCGACCGCCCGTACGGCGAGCCGGTGCGGACGCTGTTCGGGGACGCCGCCACCCATGCGGTCCGGGTGACCAACCCGGCGCGCCTGCTCGGCGACGGCGTCGGCGACAGGGGAGGTGCGCAGGAATGGGCGTTCGCGAGCTGACCGTCGTGAGCGACCTGCTGGGCGTCGACGTCCCAACGGGCAGAGACCTGTCGCCGGAGGAGCTGGAGGTGCTGGTGGACAGCATCGCCGCGCATCCAGAGGCCTGGTCCGACCTGGTGGCCTTCGACGCCGTGGACCGGGTGTACGTCTCGCTCCACCGCGACGCCCACGTCGACGTCTGGTTGCTGTGCTGGACCCCGGAGAACGACACGGGCTATCACGACCACGACATCTCGTCGGGGGCGGTCACGGTGGTCGCCGGCGAGCTGGTCGAGAACAACCTGACCTTCGCGGAGGGCGCCCTCGAGCTCCTGGTGGAGGAGGGCACCACGTTCTCGTTCGGGCCCGACCACATCCACCGGCTCAACGGCGCCGTCCCCGGCTCGGTCTCGATCCACGCGTACAGCCCGCCGCTGTGGCGGATGGGCCAGTACCGGATCGACGCGGGTGGCCTGCTCAAGCGGGTGTCGCTGTCATACGCCGACGAGCTGAGACCGATGGACTGAACCACAAGTCCTCAGGGTTCGAAGCGGTAGCCCATGCCCGGCTCGTTCAGCAGGTGCCGCGGGCGGGCCGGGTCGGGCTCCAGCTTGCGACGGAGCTGGGCCATGTAGAGCCGCAGGTTGCCCTGCGCGGTCTCGTAGCCCGGGCCCCACACCTCCCGCAGCAGCCGCTTCTGGCTGAGCAGCCGGCCGGGGTGGCGCACCAGCACCTCGAGCAGGTGCCACTCGGTCGGGGTCAGGCGTACGTCGGAACCGGCTCGGGTCACGCGCCGTGCGGCGAGGTCGACCGTCGCGTCACCGACCCGCACGACCGGCTCGCCCTCGACGTCCGGAGCCGACCGGCGCACCATCGCCCGCATCCGCGCCAGCAGCTCGTCGGTGCCGAACGGCTTGGTCACGTAGTCGTCGGCGCCGGCGTCGAGGGCGTCGACCTTGTCCGAGCTGCCGGACCGACCGGACAGCACCAGAATCGGCACCGCGCTCCAGCCGCGGAGTCCGGCGATCACCGCAGCGCCATCCATGTCCGGCAGGCCGAGGTCGAGCACGACCAGCTCCGGGCGGAGCCGCGTGGCGGCCTCGAGGGCGGCGGCGCCGGTGCCGGCCGTGCCGACCTCGTAACCGCGTGCGCGCAGCGTGATCGCCAGGGCCCGAAGGATCTGCGGCTCGTCGTCGACCACCAGCACACGGGTCATGACTCCACCGCCCGGGTGCGCTCGCGGTGCCCGGGCTCGGTCTCGCCGGGCTCGGCGGCGGCCAGGGACAGCACCAGCGTCAGCCCTCCGCCCGGCGTCTCCTCCGGGTCGAGCGTCCCGCCCATCGCCTCGGACAGGCCGCGCGAGAGCGCCAGTCCCAGGCCGACGCCCTGCGTGTTGTCGGTGTCCCCGAGCCGCTGGAACGGCAGGAACACCCGGTCGCGTTGCTGCACGGGGATCCCCGGTCCGTGGTCGACGACCCGGATCTCCACCCGGTCACGGACCCGCCTCCCGGTCAGCACCGGCGGCCGTTGCGGTGGGGAGTAGTGCAGGGCGTTGTCGACCACGTTCGCCAGCACCCGTTCGAGCAGACCGGGGTCGGCCGTCGCCGCCGGCAGGTCCTCGGGCAGGTCGACCCGCACCCGCCGACCCGCGGGCGCCAGGTCGTCGAGCACGCGGGCGAGGACCTCGTCGACCGCGGTCGGCTGCGGGTGCACGGACATCGCTCCGGCCTGAAGCCGGCTCATGTCGAGCAGGTTGGCGACCAGTCCGGCGAGCCGGTCGAGGGACTCGTCCGCGGTGGCGAGTAGCTCACTCCGGTCGCCGTGGTCCAGCGTGACGTCCTCGCTGCGGAGGCTCGACACCGCCGCCTTGGCGGCGGCGAGCGGCGTGCGGAGGTCGTGGCCGACAGCGGCCAGCAGCGCCGTACGCGTCCGGTCGACCTCGGCGAGCGCCGCCGCGTCGGCGGCCGACCGGCCGAGCCGGGTGCGCTCGAGCACCGCCGCCGCCTGCACCGCGAACGCCTCGACCACCCGCTCGTCACCGGCACGCAGCCGGCCGCCACGCAGCGCGAGGCGCAGGTGATCGTTCGCGGGGACCACGTGGTCGGCCCCGTCCAGAGGCCGGTCGAGCAGCCCCTCGTCGAGGTCGCCGGCGACCGGCACCCAGAGCCCGTCGCGGCGTTCGAGGAGCGTGGCCGAGGTGAGCGCGAACGTGGACCGCAGGCGGTCCAGCATCCGGGCGAGGGCGTCGCCCTCGTCGAGGGCACCGGACGCGAGATCGGCCAGGGTGCTGGACTCGGCGGCTGCCTGCGCCGCCTGTCGGGTGCGACGGGCCGCCACGTCGACCACGGTGCTGACCAGGATCGCCACGGCGAGGAACACCACGAGGGCAAGGGTGTTGTTCGGGTCGCGAATGCTCAGCGTGTGCAGCGGAGGCGTGAACCAGTAGTTGAGCAGCGCCGAGCAGACGACCGCCGACACCAGCGCAGGCAGCATGCCGCCGACCAGCGCGACGACGACGGTGACCAGCAGGAAGAGCAGCACGTCGCTGACCAGGTTGAGGACGCCCTGGAGGGGCACGAGCACGAGGGTGAGCGCGGCCGGCAGCGCCACGGACAGGACGAGGCCGGTCGCCGTGCGCCTCCGACCGAGGGACGTTCGGGACGGCCATCGCGCGAGCGCCTGCTGACCGTGCTGGGATCCGCCGCTCACGCCACCAGTCTGCCCCTCGGCACGGAGAGTGCAGCGGCGCAGCCGACGAGCATCGCGAGCCGGAGCAGGTCCAGGTCCGAGAACGTCAGCAACCCGGCCGAGTGCTCCGCGAACCCGGTGAACAGCGCCCACGCCGAGACGCCGACCCCGGCCGCCCAGGCCAGGCCCAGCCCGAAGCTCCCGGCCGCCGCCGCGCCGGCCACGACGACGAAGGCGAGGGACGTGGTCAGGCCGGCCGCGCCGGTGACCAGCAGCGCGACGACCAGGAGGAGGTGCGCGAGGCCGAAGCGCACGCCCGGCTCGGCGACCATGGCCGGCGCGGTGGTGCTCATGGTTCCATGCAAGCGCGCGATCACGCCGACGGAAGGGTTGCTAACGCACCTCTAACAACTGGCCCGTTTGCTTCGACCGGTGCGTCCCGCTGGGCCGAGATGACCCGGCTGGTGGACTCACCGTGGCGGGCCGAGACGCGGGGGAGGACGAGGTCACCGGGTGCTCGTCGTACGAGATCTGAGCGGCGCGTCACACTGCCGTCAGGATCCTGTTAGGGCACGGGATTCCGTCGTACGACGGTGCTTGCATCGAGGTGTGAGCACCACCGCGCTGACGCGTGCCACCGAGCACGACGTGCCGGCCACAGGGGACAACGAGCGCCGCAACCCCTGGTGGCAGGTCATGTGCCTGACCGGCGTCGACTACTTCTCCACGCTCGGCTACCAGCCCGGCATCGCCGCGCTCGCCGCCGGCCTCCTCTCGCCGATCGCGACGCTGGTGCTGGTGGCGGTGACCCTGCTCGGCGCGCTGCCGGTCTACCGGCGCGTGGCGGAGGAGAGCCCCCACGGACAGGGCTCGATCGCGATGCTGGAGCGGCTGCTGCCGAACTGGTCGGGCAAGGTCTTCGTCCTGGTGCTGCTCGGCTTCGCGGCCACCGACTTCGTGATCACGATGACGCTCTCCGCCGCGGACGCCTCGGCGCACCTGATCGAGAACCCCAACGTCCCCGATGCTCTCCACGGCCAGCAGCTGCTGGTGACCCTGGTGCTGCTCGCCCTGCTGGGTGGCGTGTTCCTGCGGGGGTTCCGGGAGGCGATCGGGATCGCGGTCGCGCTCGTCGGCGTCTACCTGGTCCTCAACGTCGTGGTCATCGGGGTGTCCCTGTGGCAGGTCGCGACGCATCCGTCGGTGGTGCCGGACTGGGGTGCCGCGCTCACCGAGCAGCACGGCGACCCGATCATGATGGTCGCGGTCGCGCTCATGGTGTTTCCCCAGTTGGCACTGGGTCTCTCGGGGTTCGAGACGGGCGTCGCCGTGATGCCCCACGTGCGGGGCGGCGCGACCGACACGGAGGACCGGCCGGGCGGCCGGATCCGCGGCACCAAGCGGCTGCTGACCGTGGCCGCGGTGATCATGAGCCTGTTCCTGGTCACCAGCTCGTTCGTCACCACGCTGCTGATCCCTGCGTCCGCGTTCGAGACCGGTGGCGAGGCGAACGGACGGGCACTGGCGTTCCTCGCCCACGAGTACCTCGGCAACGCGTTCGGCACGACGTACGACGTGTCGACGATCGCGATCCTCTGGTTCGCCGGCGCGTCGGCGATGGCCGGCCTGCTCAACCTGATCCCGCGCTACCTGCCCCGCTACGGGATGGCACCAGAGTGGGCCGGCGCCGTCCGGCCGCTGGTGCTGGTGCTGACCGGTTGCGCGTTCCTGATCACGTGGATCTTCGACGCCGACGTCGACGCCCAGGGCGGGGCGTACGCGACCGGCGTCCTGGTGCTGATCACCAGCGCGGCGGTCGCCGTGACCCTGGCGGCGCGCAGGGCGGGCCAGCGGCGGCTCGCCGTCGTCTTCGGGCTGGTCACCGCCGTCTTCGTCTACACCACGCTCGACAACGTGGTCGAGCGCACCGACGGCGTGAAGATCGGCGGCTGCTTCATCGCCGCGATCATCGTGGTGTCGCTGGTCTCACGCCTGCGCCGGTCGTTCGAGCTGCGGGTCACCCACGTGGCGCTCGACGCGACCGCCGAACGGTTCGTGCGGGACTGTGCCCGGCGCACGATCCGTCTGGTCGCCAACGAGCCGGGCGAGCGGGACCGCGAGGAGTACGCCGACAAGAGCCGGCAGATCCGGCGCGACCTGGACCTCCCTCCGGAGGCGGACATCGTCTTCGTCGAGGTGACGGTGACCGACCCCTCGGACTTCGAGACCCGGCTGGAGGTGCATGGCCACGTGCTGCACGACCAGTACCGCGTGCTGACGCTCGAGTCCTCGTCGGTGGCGAACGCGTTGGCGGCCCTGCTGCTGCACGTGCGGGACCTCACCGGCTGCACGCCGCACGTGTACTTCGAGTGGACCGAGGGGAGCCCCCTGCGCAACTTCCTCCGGTTCCTCGTGCTCGGTGCCGGCGAGGTCGCGCCAAACACCCGGGAGGTGCTGCGCCGGGCCGAGCCGGACCGGGCCCGTCGGCCGCACGTGCACGTGGGCTGAGCGGCGGTCGCCACGGACCAGGGATAGTCCCGGCCGAATGGGTCGCTCCCATGGCTGACGAGCAGGCCGAATGGCCGGGACTATCCGACGGACACCAGGAACTCCGCCGCCGCGCCGTACGGCGAGCTCGTGCGGATGGTCGAGTGCCGCGACCTCACCCAGCTCGGCGAGTTCCTGCACGCCCTCGCCGGGTGACCTAGGCTCGCTCCGTGCTTTCCACGATCTCCCGACGCATGGTCTTCGGCGCTGCGAGCGCCCTGCTGGTCGGCCTGCTGGTGGCGGCCGCACCGTCCGGCCCTCCGGCGGCCCACCTGGTCAGCGAGAAGCAGATGCTGCTGCAGGCCAGCCGGACCTCCCTCCGTGCGGTCGATGTCGCTCGGGTCACCGCTGCCGTGCCCGCCCCCACGCTGGTGGCCGTCGGCGACATCGCCTGCCCACCAGGCTCGACGCCGACGACCACGACCTGTCGTCAGGCCACGACGGCGTCCTACGCTGCGTCGCTGAAGCCCACCTGGGTGCTCCCACTCGGTGACCTGCAGTACGAGAAGGGAAGTCTCGACGGCTTTCGCAACTCCTACGACAAGTCGTGGGGGGCCCTGAAGTCGATCACCAAGCCGGTCGTGGGCAACCACGAGTACCTGACCCCCGGTGCCGCCGGCTTCTACGGCTACTTCAGCACGGTCGACAAGCGCGGCTACTACGTCTTCCAGGTTGGTGGCTGGCGCGTCTACGTGCTCAACTCCAACTGCGACAAGATGGACTGCGGCACCGAGAACCTGTGGTTCAACCAGCAGCTCCGCGACCACCCGGCGGCCTGCACCTTGATGGCGATGCACCACCCGCGCTACTCCTCGGGTCTGGAGCACGGCTCCAGCGCCATCCCTCGCCCGTTCTGGCGAACCGCCTACCAGCACCGGGTCGACGTTGCCCTGGCCGGCCATGACCACGACTACGAGCGGTTCAGGCGGATGGACGGCGATGGCGTCCACAGGGCCAAGGGGATCGTCTCGTTCGTCTCCGGCACCGGCGGCAAGAGCCTCTACCACGTGGGCCAGAGGCGGCCGTACTCCCGGTACTTCCAGGCCCGCAGGTTCGGGGTTCTCAAGCTGACCCTGGGCGCCGGCACCTGGAGCTGGAACTACCGCACCACGGGCGGCACCTCGCTCGACAGCGGAACGAACGGCTGCGTCTGACCCGCAGGCTTTCCGCCGGCTCTCCACCCGCTGTCCACCGGCGGAAACCGCCGCCGACCACGGCTCCGGGCGGGTAGGCTTGTGTACTTGTCGTTCGTCGGACACGCCGACCATCTCGACGGCAATCTCGAAGGAGTCTGGGGGCTTGAACGAGGACACCGCGGCGCGCGAGGTAGCGCGCGAGCAGGAGTTCGTGGACGGCGTCTACCGTCAGCTCGTCCGCTCGGCGGCATCCGCCCAGGCGCTGGCCCAGGAGGGCCACTCGCGGGGCCGGCTCGGCCACGAGGGCGGGCTCGTCGAGCGTGACGCGATGGTGTTCCAGGCGGCCCGCCGGCTGGCGACGCTCGACGCCGCGCACGAGGGGCTGGTCTTCGGCCGGCTCGACATGCGCCGCGAGATCGACCGGGCGCCGCGCTACATCGGCCGGATCGGGCTGCGCGACGACGACCGCGACGTGCTGCTGATCGACTGGCGGGCGCCCGCCGCCGCGGTGTTCTACCAGGCGACGCACGCCGAGCCGCGGGGTGTCATCCGCCGCCGGATCCTGCGCAGCATCGGCGAGCGGGTGCTCGGCGTCGAGGACGACCTGCTCGACACCGAGGCCGGGACCGACCTGCCGATCATCGGCGAGGGTGCGCTCATGGCCCAGCTCACCCGGGCGCGCGACCGCTCGATGCACTCGATCGTGGCGACCATCCAGGCCGAGCAGGACAAGGCGATCCGCGCCCCCGCGAAGGGCGTGGTCACGATCGCGGGTGGCCCGGGCACCGGCAAGACGGTGGTCGCGCTGCACCGCGCCGCCTTCCTGCTGTACGCCGACCGCCGCCGCTACGAGACCGGCGGCGTGCTCGTGGTGGGCCCGTCGGGCGTCTTCATGCGCTACATCGAACGGGTGCTGCCGTCCCTCGGCGAGACCGCGGTCGCGCTGCGCTCACTCGGCGAGGTGGTCGACGGTGTCCGCGCCATCCGGCGCGACGACCCGGCGGTCGCCGAGGTCAAGGGCTCGGGGCGGATGGCCGAGGTGCTCCGTCGTACGGCGCGCCAGGCGGTGCCCGGCGCCCCCACGGAGTTCCGCTACTTCTACCGCGACGACGTGCTCCACCTCGGCCCGCGGGAGCTTTCCGCGATCCGTCGCCAGCTGCTCGCCCAGACCCTCCGCAACCGCTCCACCACCAGGGTGGCCTCGGCGCTGACCGAAGCGCTGTGGCGCCAGGTCCGCGGCGACCGGGCGCGTGAGCGCACGAGGGAGGACTTCGTCGACACGCTGCGCGGCGACGACGCGTTCCTCGAGTTCGCGCGCGAGTGGTGGCCGGTGCTCGACGCCGCGGCCGTGCTCGGCTGGCTCCGCGACCCCGAGCTGCTCGACCGGGTCTCCGACGGCGTGCTCGACGACGAGTCGGTGCGGCTGGTGGCGAAGTCGTGGGGCGACGACCTCAGCGTCGACGACGTTCCCCTGCTCGACGAGCTCCGCTACCTGCTCGGCGACCCGCCGCTCACCGGAGAGGTGGAGCTCGACTTCGACCAGGACCCCCTCAGCACGGTCGACGCCGCCATGCAGGAGGTGACGACCGCGTCCGAGCGCGACTTCGCCGGCTCCCGGAGCTGGCATCCGCCGACAAACCGGGTGGAGGACGACCCCTACGCGCACGTCCTCGTCGACGAGGCGCAGGACCTCACCCCGATGCAGTGGCGCATGGTCGGGCGGCGTGGCCGCACCGCGACCTGGACGATCGTCGGAGACCCGGCGCAGTCGTCGTGGCCGGTGCCCTCGGAGTCGGCTTCGGCCCGGGCGGAAGCACTGCGGGACAAGGAGATCCACTCCTTCCACCTCTCCAAGAACTATCGCAACTCCGCCGAGATCTACGACTACGCCGCGGCGTACGCCGACCGCGTCGGGCTCGACGCCGACCTGCCGGAGGCGGTCCGCTCGACCGGTGTCGCGCCCGAGGAGCGGGTCGTCACCGACCTGGAGCAGGGCGTCCGCGACGCGCTGGCCTCGGTCAGCCAGGTCGTCGAGGGCACGGTCGGGATCGTGGCGCCGGTCGCCCGCCAGGCCGAGGTGCGCGCCTGGCTCGGGTCGTGGCCGGAGCACGAGGAGGACCGCGCGGGCGGGTCCGATGCCCGGGTCGCGGTGCTCACGGGACTCGACACCAAGGGCCTGGAGTTCGACGCGATCGTGGTGGTCGAGCCGGCCGAGATCGAGGCCGAGTCGCCGACCGGGCGCGCGACGCTCTACGTGGTGCTCACCCGGGCGACGCAGCGGATGGTGACCGTCCGCCGCGGTTGACGCACAAGGTCGCCCGGCACCAGCCGAGAAGCCAGTCGCCTCGGGAGGTCACGTTGGTAGCGTGCGGCCATGACCGAGGGAGCCGGCGTCGAGGCGCGCTCGATGCTGGACCGCCTGGTCGCCCGTCCCGCCTGGGCGGCGATCCGGCTGCGCGACAGCGCTACGGTCACGCTGGTCGGCGGCAGCCTCTCCACGGTCGAGCGACTGGCGGACGTGCCGCTCGAGGAGGGCGCGCCGGAGAGCGGCCGCCGGTTCGACCGGCTCCTCGCGATCCCGTTCCGGCAGGTGGCCGAGCGCGGGTTCGAGGTGCACGACGACGGCGCCCCGCTGGCCGTGGTCGAGATCGAGCAGGAGGAGGAGGTCGCGCTCGCCGACCTGCTCACGGTGCTGCCCGACCTGCCCATCGAGTTCGAGGACCGCGGCGGCTTCGAGTCCACCGACGAGGACTACGCCACCGTCGTCGACCGGATCATCCGCGACGAGATCGGCAACGGCGAGGGCGCCAACCTCGTGGTCGGCCGCCACTACCGCGCCCGGCTGCGCGCGTGGGACGCCGACCGTGCCCTCACCGTCTTCCGGCGGCTGCTGGAGCAGGAGCGCGGTGCCTACTGGACGTTCTGCTTCTTCACCGGAGACCGGTTCCTGCTCGGCGCCTCCCCGGAACGCCACGTCAGCGTGACCGGCGGTCCCGATCTCGCCGACGTCCGGATGAACCCGATCAGTGGCACCTTCCGGCTGCCCCGGGAACTGGGTGGTCTGGAGCCGGCCGAGCGCAAGGCCCGGCTGCTGGAGTTCCTGGCCGACGAGAAGGAGATCTACGAGCTCTTCATGGTCGTCGACGAGGAGCTGAAGATGATGTGCGACATCTGCCACGAGGGCGGCCAGGTGCTCGGGCCGTTCCTGAAGCCGATGACGCACCTCGTGCACACCGAGTACCTCCTCGCCGGCCGGACCCGGTCCGACGTCCGCGACGTGCTGCGCGACACCATGTACGCCGCCACGGTGACCGGGTCGCCGGTCGAGAACGCCTGCCGGCTGATCAGGCAGTACGAGTCCGAGGGGCGCGGCTACTACGGCGCCGCCCTCGCCCTGATCGGTCGCGACGCCCAGGGTCACCCGACCGCGGACAGCCCGATCGTGATCCGCAGTGCCGACGTCTCCCCGGCCGGCGAGCTCCGGGTGACCGCCGGCGCGACGCTGGTCCGCGACTCCGACCCCGACTACGAGGTGGCCGAGACGCACGCCAAGGCCGGCGGCATCCTCAGCGCCTTCGGCCTCGTGCCCGCGGCGACGGGGGCGCCCGAGAGCGTCGCCGAGCTCACGCGCGACGAGGACGTGCTGATCGCGCTCGCCTCGCGCAACCAGCGGCTCTCCCGGTTCTGGCTGACCGACCAGTCCGGCGCCGCCCCGTCCGAGGAGCTCAAGGGCCGGTCGGTGGTCGTGCTCGACGGCGAGGACGACTTCGTGAACATGCTGAGCCACGTGTTCTCCGTGCTCGGCATGACGACGTCGGTGGTGCGCCACGAGGACTACCGGCCCGGCGCCCTCGACGGCCACGACCTGGTGGTGGTCGGCCCCGGGCCCGGCGACCCCCGCGATGGCGCTCACCCCAAGATCGCGGCGTACCGGCACGCGGTCGACGCGCTCCTCGCGTCCGACCAGCCGTTCCTCGCGGTCTGCCTGGGCCACCAGGTGCTGTGCGACCGGCTCGGGGTCCCCCTTGCCTACAAGGACATCGTCTTCCAGGGCACGCAGTCGCCGGTCGACCTCTTCGGGCGCCATGAGCGGGTCGGGTTCTACAACACGTTCGTCGCCCGCAACGAGGGCCGGCTGCCCGAGGGCGTGCGGGTGGCCGCAGACCCGGACACCGGCGACATCCACGAGCTCGCCGGTCCGCACTACCGGGGCATCCAGTTCCACGCCGAGTCGATCCTGACCGAGCAGGGGTTCCTGCTGCTCCGCGACCTGCTGCTCGACCTCCTGGCACCCGCCGGTGGCTGAACCCCGGGTCCTCGTGGTCGACCACTACGACTCCTACACCTGGAACCTCGTCCACCTCGTCGCGTCGGTCACCGGCGTCCTGCCCGACGTGGTCGAGCACGACCGGGTGGCCCCCGCCGTCGTCGACGGCTACTCCCACGTGGTGCTCTCGCCGGGGCCCGGCCACCCGGACGACGAGCGCTTCTTCTCCGTCGGCCGCGGGATCCTGCGCGCCGCCCCCGTGCCGGTGCTGGGGGTCTGCCTGGGCATGCAGGGCCTGGTCACGGCGTACGGCGGGCGGGTCCAGCGCGTGCACCCGGCCCACGGCGAGATCGCGGTCGTGCGGCACGACGGCGAGGGGCTTTTCGCCGGCGTGCCCGACGCCTTCCGGGCGGTGCGCTACCACTCGCTCGCGGCCGTCGAGCTGCCCAAGGTGCTCCGGCGGACCGCCGTCGACGAGGTGAGCGGGGTGGCAATGGCCGTCGCGCACACGGACCGGCCGCTGCTCGGCGTGCAGTTCCACCCCGAGTCGATCCTGTCGGAGCACGGCGCCGACCTGGTCCGGAACTTCCTCTCGTGAGTCACCCCACCGAGCCGGAACCCCGAAAAGCATGAAGCCGCGGCGCATGTTCTGGCTCGACGGCGGTGGTGCCCGCGACTGGTCCGGGCGGCGGTCGATCGTCGGGGTCCTCCACGACGACGACGTCTCGCTCACCTTCGACGCCGCAGCGCGCGAGGTGCGTCGGCATCGGAGCGGCCGCAGCAAGGTGGTCGGCGACGACGTGTTCGAGGAGCTCGCCACCGAGGTGGCGCGCGATGCCGGCGACCCCGACGTGCACTGGGTCGGCTACCTCGGCTACGCCTGCCGTACCGACCTGCCCGGTCGGACGTCGCCCGACGTGCCCGACGCGGTGTGGATGCGGATCCGGGCGCCGCGCTTCGTCGACCATCCCCCACCGGGTCGAGTGCCTGGCTGGTCGTGGCGGCAACCACGCCAGCACTCGACCCCGGAGTGGTACCAGGAGGCGTTCGGCCGGGTGCAGGAGCACCTGCGCGCCGGCAACTCCTACGAGGTGAACCTGACCTACCGGGAGAGCAGGTCCAGCGACATCGACCCGGAGACGGCGTACCTGCGGCTGCGCGCGGCCAACCCGGCGCCGTACGCGGGCTACCTGCGGCACCACGCCGACGGTCGCGGCGTGCACCTGCTCAGCTCCTCACCGGAGCGTTTCGCCACCGTCGACCGGCGGCGCGACCTCGTGGCTCGCCCGATCAAGGGCACCACGCCCCGAGGCGCAACCCCCGAGGACGACGAGCGACTGCGCCACCACCTCGCCTCGGACCCCAAGCTGCGCGCGGAGAACCTGATGATCACCGACCTGCTCCGCAACGACCTGTCGATGGTGTGCGAGCCGGGCACGGTGGTCGTGCCGGCGCTGATGGAGGTCGAGTCGTACGCCACCGTGCACCAGCTGGTGACCACGGTCCGCGGCCGGCTCCGTGACGACGTGTCCACGGTCGCGGCGCTGCGGGCGCTCTTCCCGGCGGGGTCGATGACCGGTGCACCGAAGCGGATGACGATGGAGGTCATCGACGAGGTCGAGGCCACGCCGCGAGGCGTGTACGCCGGGGCCTTCGGCTGGGTCTCCGGCGACGGCCGGGCCGATCTCGGCGTGGTGATCCGGTCGCTCGTCGCCGTGCCGATCGGGGACCGCTGGCGCTACACGCTCGGCACCGGTGGCGGGATCACTGTTCGGTCCGACGTGGCGGAGGAGTGGGCCGAGACGCTGTGGAAGTCCGAGCGGCTGGAGGCCGTGCTGGGTCCTCCGGACACGCCGAGGCCCGGCGGCCTGCTCAGGTAGGCCGCCGGGCCTCGGAGGGGTGGAGTGAGCGGTTCTAGGAGGTGGAGCTGCCCTCGTCGCTGCCGAGGTCGGAGGTCACGGTCTGGGTCTTGCCGTCGCGGATCAGGGTGATCGTCACCTTGTCGCCGGGGCGGTGGCCGCGGACCGTGGCGACCAGGGAGTCGGAACCGTCGATCAGCTGGCCGTCGACCTTGGTGATCACGTCGCCGACCTGGATCCCGGAGTCGTCGGCCGCGCCGCCCTTCTCGATCGTCTTGACGAGGGCACCGGTGGCGGCGCTGTCGTTGGTCGCGTTGTCGGAGACGGACACGCCGAGCCGGGCGTGGGTGGGTGTCTCGCCGTGGCGGAGCTGGTTGACGATCGGCAGCACCTCGTCCATCGGGATCGCGAACCCGAGGCCGATCGAGCCGCCCTGCTCGGTCGCGGAGCTGCTGCTGCTGCGGATCGAGGAGTTGATGCCGATCACCTGGCCGGACATGTTCACGAGCGGACCGCCGGAGTTGCCGGGGTTGATCGCCGCGTCGGTCTGGATCGCGGGGTAGGTCGTGGTCTGGTCGGCCTGGGGGGTCTGGGTCTCGGGCTGCTGCTGGGGACCGAACGGGTCCTCCTGCGAGCCCTGGTCGCCCTCGGACGAGGCCACCGACACCGCCCGGTCGAGCGCGCTGACGATGCCGCTGGTGACGGTCGCACCGAGCCCGAACGGGGAGCCGATGGCGACCACGCCCTCACCGACCTTGAGGTCGGAGGACCTGCCGATCTCGGCCGGGGTGAGGCCCGTGACGCCCTGGGCCTTCACGACCGCGAGGTCGGTGACCGGGTCGGTGCCGACGATCTTGGCCTTGGCGGTGGTGCCGTCGTTGAAGCTGACCGAGATGGTGCCGCCGTCACCCGCCACCGCAGCCACGTGGTTGTTGGTGAGGATCGTGCCGTCGGCGGTCAGGATGACCCCGGAGCCGGAGCCGGCCTCGTTCTGGCCGGTCACGTTGAGCTGGACCACCGAGGGCAGCACCTTGGAGGCGACGCCCTCGATCGGGCCGCTGGAGGTCGCGTTGTTCGTGGACGAGGCGTTCGTGCGCGGGCTGGCCGAGAGGTCCGGGCTGCCGCTCGTGGAGGAGTCCGGCTGGAACGCGTTGTACGCCGCGGCCCCGCCGACCCCGGCCGCGCCGCCCACGACGAGAGCGCCCGCGAGAACCGCCGCCGGCAGAACTCCCGTACGGCGTCGCGTCGCGGGTGCGACGGACGCGGCGCCGGTCGGCGGCGGCAGGATGCGGGTGGCCTCGCCGTGGGTGGTCGCGGCCGGGGGAGGGGACACGTGAGGATACGGGGGAGGAGACTGGGGCTGGTCGGTCGACCCGTCGGTGGAGTCGTCGCGGTAGGCGTCGCGATCCGGGAACGGGTGCCACTCGTTTGTCATGGTCACCACTCTGGCCAACGTTCCTGAGCGGCCGCTTAGAGGTGGCTACGAGCCGCCGAAGACTCGGGGAGGTCCTCCGCGGGGGGGCCTCCGCCCGGGATCTGGAACCAGAACGCGGCACCGCCGCCGGGCGCGGCGCCCACCCGGACCGAGCCGCCGTGGCGCTCGGCGACCGCGCGGACGATGGAGAGCCCGAGCCCGGAACCGGGCATCGAGCGGGACTCGGTAGAGCGGTAGAAGCGCTCGAAGACGTGGGGCATGTCGGGCTCCGCGATGCCCTCGCCCTCGTCGCTCACGAGCAGCACGCCGTCGGCCAGGTGGGCCGTGACGGTGCCGCCTGGGGGGCTCCACTTGGCGGCGTTGTCGAGCAGGTTGGTCACCGCCCGCTCCAGGGAGGTCGCGTCACCGGTGACCCACCAGGGCTCGGTGCGCAGGTCGAAGACCAGGCCGGGTGCGCGGCGTCGTACCCGCACCACGGCCTGCTCGACGACGGCTCCGAGCTCCACGGCCTGCGGCGCGAACGGCCCCGGCTCCTCACGGGCGAGCTCGACGAGGTCACCGATCAGCGTGGTCATCTCCGCGATCTGGGCCTGCACGTCCGCCAGCAGATCCGCCCGGGCCTCGGGCGACAGCCGGCTGGAGCCGCCGGCCTGGGCCAGCAGGTCGAGGTTGGTGCGCAGCGAGGTCAGCGGGGTTCGCAGCTCGTGGCCGGCGTCGGCCACCAGCTGGCGCTGCCGGTCGCGCGAGGCGGCGAGCGAGGAGAGCATCGCGTTGAACGCGGTGGCGAGCCGGGCGATCTCGTCGTTTCCCTCGACGGGTATCGGGTCCAGCCGCCCGGTGCGGGCGATGTCCTCGGCGGCGTGCGTGAGCACCCGCACCGGGCGGAGGCCGTTGCGGGCCACGCCCCAGCCGGCCAGCGCGGCCGCGATCACGCCGGCGAGGCCGATCAGCAGGGCGACCAGACCGAGCCGGCCCAGCATCCGGTCGGTGGGCTCCAACGACTGGGCCAGCACAAGGGCCATGCCGTGGCCGTCGGCGGGCACGGCCACCATCCGGTAGCGCTGGCCGTCGGCCAGGATGGTGCGTGCCGAGTACGCCGACTTGCCGCTCGCCACTTCGTACTCGGCCGCGCTGACCTTCATGTTGGTGGTGCGGTCGGCGCTGAAGGCGTGACCGGTGTCGGCGTCGACGAAGATGATCCGCACGTCGGCGGCACCGAACACCTGCGAGGGGTAGCGCTGCTGGCTCAGGGTCCTCAGCGCATCGAACTTCGCGGCAGCCGCGGCACGTTCGCGCAGCGAGTCGTCGAGGGCGCTCATGGACTGCGACCGCACGGTCAGGAACGTCGCCAGCGAGACCGCCGTCACCGCCAGGCCCACGGCCATCGTGGTCAGCAGGGTCACCCGGCTGGCCAGCGAACGGCGGTAGTGCGGGCGGTACCAGGCGCCCATCAGCCCGGTTGGTCGCGCAGGACGTAGCCGACGCCGCGGACGGTGTGCAGAAGCCGTGGCTCGCCCTCCGCCTCGAGCTTGCGGCGAACGTAGCCGACGTACACCTCGAGGCTGTTGGCCGTCGTGGGGAAGTCGAAGCCCCAGACCTCCTCGAGGATGAACGAGCGGTCGAGCACCCGTCGGGGGCGGCGCAGGAACAGCTCGAGCAGGCTGAACTCGGTGCGGGTCAGCTCGATCGACCGCGCGCCGCGGCGCACCTCGCGCGTGGCGAGGTCCATGCTCAGGTCGGCGAAGGCCAGCCTCTCGTCGGGGTCGTCCGGGTCACTGGGAAGGCTGCGCCGCAGCAACGCGCGCAGCCGGGCGAGGAGCTCCTCGAGCGCGAACGGCTTGGTCAGGTAGTCGTCGGCCCCGGCGTCCAGCCCCTCGACCCGGTCGCCGACCGCGTCGCGCGCCGTGAGGACGAGGATCGGCACGTCGTTGCCCACGCCGCGCAGCGCACGGGTGGCCTCGATCCCACCCAGACGCGGCATCATCACGTCCATCACGACGGCGTCCGGCCGCACGCTGCTGATGCCGGCCAGCGCCTCGGCGCCGTCGCCGGCGAGCGAGACCTCGTAGCCGTTGAACTCCAGGGACCGGCGCAGCGACTCGCGCACCGCACGGTCGTCGTCCACGACCAGCACCCGCGGCCGTGGTCCCGACGGGTGCTCCGTCTCGGTCGCGGGCTCGGGATTCACGACCTCAGCCTGCCACGACGACCTGAGCCTTCACTGAGAGCACGCGGGGGATCTTCTGCG
>Ga0207708_10000164_pt1 | contig 52172 bp, 52 predicted proteins | sample KBSK5101metaG_FD_184340 | JGI IMG/M metagenome (GOLD analysis project Ga0207708, IMG submission 184340) | Corn, switchgrass and miscanthus rhizosphere microbial communities from Kellogg Biological Station, Michigan, USA - KBS K5-10-1 metaG... | ecosystem: Host-associated > Plants > Roots >... | reverse complement strand
CTTACAGTTCATGTCCGTGAGTTTTACCGGACACTACTGGGTCTGACCCCGATTTTCTTTTCTAGTCGGCCTTCAGGTTCGACTTGCGCACGACGTCGCCCCACTTCGCGATTTCCTGCTTGAGGTAGGCGGCAAACTCCTCGGGCGTGCTGGTAAGGGGGTCGGTGGCCATGCCGGCGAGGCGCTCCTTCACGTCGGGCGTGTGCATGATCTTCACCAGCTCGGCGTTCAGGCGGCTGACGATCGGCCGCGGCGTGCCTGCGGGGGCGAGGATGCCATACCAGGTCGTGACCTCGAAGTCCTTGAGCCCGGCTTCGGCCACGGTCGGAACCTCGGGCAGCGCGGGCGAGCGCTGCGGCGCGACCAGCGCGAGCGCGCGCAGCTTGCCCGCCTTGATGTGCGGCAGGGCGGCCGGAATGCCGATGAACACCAGCTGGATTTCCCCGGCGAGGACCCCCTGCATCGCGAGGTTTACGCCCTTATAGGGAACGTGGACGAGCTTCGTGCCCGTCACGATGTTGAAGAGCTCGCCGGCGAGGTGATTGGAGGTGCCGGCTCCGCCCGAACCGTAGTTCATCGCGCCCGGCCGCGAGCGCGCAAGCTCGATGAATTCCTGCAGGTTCTTCGCCTCGACCGCGGGGTTGGTGATCATGACGTTCGGCACCGTGGCGACGAGGCTGATCGGCGCGAAGTCCTTGACCGGGTCGTAGTTCAGCTTCGAGTACAGGGTCTTGCTGATCGCGAGCGAAGGCGCGACGAGCACGATGGTGTAGCCGTCGGGCGCCGAGTGCGCCGCGGCCTCGGCGCCGACGTTGCCGCCCGCGCCGCCGCGGTTCTCGGTCACGACCGGCTGGCCCAAGTTCGCGGAGAGCTGCTCGGCGATGACGCGCCCCAGGATGTCGGTGCCGCCGCCCGGGGGGAAAGGCAGGATGAATTTCACCGGCCGCGACGGATAGGCTTCCTGCGCACCTGCGGCGCTCACGAAGATGCTGCACAGCACGAGTGCGATCAACCGGACCATCGACCATCCTCCGCGCAGTTTTGCCAACGCAATTTTCAAGCTACAGGATAGCGCTTGCCGAGCGCCATCGGGCTCAACGCGTGGCGGATCCTGGCCTGGCGCAGCACCCACGCGGCGAAGGTGTTGCTGTTCGGACCCGGCCAGTACCAGTACTTGTGACAGTAGGGGTATGAGGCGGCGTCCTCCAGCACCCGCTTTAGCGCAATTGCTTCTTCTCCAGTAAACACAGCGGCCTTGCGCATTGGTCCGCCGCCAACACCGGCATCGGGCGGCTTGAGGTCGCAGTGCAGGTGCCCGACGCTACGGCCGCCGGCGTTCTTCGTCTGCCAGATCTCCCAGCGGTGGCAGCCGGTTTCGTCGGTCACCACGAACCAGTAGTGCACCGCGACGAACCTGAGCAGGCTGGGCAGCGACGCGTAGCGCAGCTCTACCGTGACGGCCATTGCCAGCGCGGACGATCGAGCCGCTCGGTGCCGGCTATGCCGGTCTCGCCGAGGTTCTTCTCCAGCATCATCGAGTTGCAGTCCCGGCGCTCCTCGAGCGCGGCGATGAGGCGCGCCGCGTGCGAAACCACGAGGATTTGCGAGTGCTCCGCGGCGCGCCCGATCAGGCGGCCGAGCGCCGGCAGCAGCTCGGGATGCAGGCTCGTCTCCGGCTCGTTCAGGACCAGGAGCCGCGGCGGGCGCGGCGTGAGGAGCGCCGCGATCCAGAGGAGGTAGCGCAGCGTGCCGTCGGACAGCTCGGCCGCCTTCAGTGGCCGCAGCAGGCCGTGCTGGCGCATCTCGATCTCGAAACGCCCGCCGCCGTGCGAGACCGACACCGAGGCGCCGGGGAAGGCGTCGCCGACCGCCTCGGCGAGCGCGCTCGGATCGCCGATCTCCATGATCGTCTGCAGGGCCGCGGCGAGGTCGGCGCCGTCGTTCGCGAGGACCGGCGTGTGGGTGCCGATCTGCGGCTGGCGCGCCGGCGCCTCGAGGTCGGCGCGGAACTGGTCGTAGAAGCGCCAGCCGCGCATCTGCTCGCGCAGCATGAGCATCTCGGGCGAGCTTCGCGGGTCGGCGCAGTGCGTCATCATGCTGTCGAAGCTAGCGAGCGACTGCGAGAGCGTGGTCCATTCGCCTTTTTCGCCGCGGCTGCGCGCGAGCGGCCCGCGGCGCTCGACGAGCAGCGCCGCCGGGCGCAGGATCTCGCCCGCCCAGATGCACTCGCGCTTGATCTCGGGATCCTGGCCGAAGGCCGAGCTCGACGGTGTCGGCAGGCCGAGGTCCATGGCGTAGCCGAACTCGTCGCCGGAGAACCCCAGGCGCAGGCTGACCGGTTCCTTGCGCAGCGTCCCCTGCACCGGGTGCTCGCCGCTCTTCACCGAGCGCGCGAAGCCCTCGGGGCCGGCCCACAGCGTGGACTGCAGCCCGCCCTCGCGCGCGAGCGAAGGAATGATCCGGCCCTGAGCGATGTCGGCGAGCAGGCGCAGCGCCCGGTACACGTTCGACTTGCCGCTCCCGTTCGCGCCGGTGATCACGTTCAGCGCCGAAAGCGGCATGACGAAATCGCGCAGCGAACGGTAGTTGTAGATCGCGAGCGTCGTGATCATCGATAGATCTTAACCACCCGGCGCCCGCCGGCGTGGACGCAGGCGCGCAGCATGCCTTCGCTGTTGAACGGCATGGCGATGTTGCCGCGCCCGTCAAGCACAATCAGCCCGCCGTCACCTTTCAAGGGGACTAACGACTTCAACGCGGCCTTCGATGCCCGCACGACATCTTCACCTCGATGTCGCATCCGCGCCGAAACCTCGTGCGCGAGCGCGACGCGGACGAACGCCTCGCCCCAGCCGGTGCCCGACACGGCGCAGCTCGAGTTGTCGGCGTAGGTGCCGGCGCCGATGAGCGGCGAGTCGCCGACGCGGCCTGGGAGCTTGCCGGTGTAGCCTCCGGTGGAGGTCGCGGCCGCCAGATCGCCGTGCCGGTCGAGCGCCACCGCGCCCACGGTGCCGTGGTGGCCTTTCAAGCCCTTTCTCCAGGCTTCGAGCCGGGCGCTGCTGTGAAAGTAAGACTGAGAAACCAGGACAAGACCGCTCTTCTTGGCGAACTGCTCGGCGCCTTTACCGGCGAGCAGAACGTGCGGGCTTTTCTCCATCACCGCGCGCGCGGCGAGCACCGGATTGCGGATCCGGCTCACCGCCGCGACCGCCCCGGCGCGAAGCGTGGCGCCGTCCATGATCGAGGCGTCGAGCTCGTGCTTTCCGGCCGCGTTGTACACCGCGCCGCGGCCGGCGTTGAAGAGCGGATCGTCCTCGAGCGCGACGACCGCCGCGGTGACGGCGTCGAGGCTCGCTCCGCCGCCCGCCAGGATTCGATGGCCCGCATCGAGCGCCGACTCGAGGGCCTTGCAATACATTTTTTGCCGTAGCGGCGTCATGCCGCGCATGACGCCCGCGCCGCCGTGGACCGCGATGGCGATTCGGTTCGGCACTACTTCTTGCGCGCCTGGCCTTCCGCGGAGCAGGGATTCTCGGTCGAACAGCGGTCGCCGACCACGCCGACCGCCTGGATCTCGATCTCGATCCCGGGGCGCGCAAAGTTGGTGACCGTGATGAGCGCGCTCCCCGGGTAGTGGCCGTTCTGGAACATGTCCTTACGCATCTCGACGAAGCGGTCGCCATAGCGCGACTCCTTGATGAGCACGGTCATGCTGACGACGTTGGCGACGCTGCCGCCGGCGCGCTTCAGGATCTGGTCGATCTGCGAGAAGACCTGGCGCACCTGCGCCTCGAAGTTGTTGGAGATGTCGGCGCCCTGGTTGTCGCGCGTGGCGGTCTGGCCGGCGACCCAGACGGTGCGCCCGCCCTCGGTGATCACGCCGGGCGAGAACGCGCGCGAGAGCTGGAACGGCGTCTTTTCCATGTATTCCGCGGCCGGGGCGGCGAGCGGCAGGAGAAGCAGGGCGGCGGCGAAGCTACGGATCACAGAAGTCTCCTTGGGCTAGTGTTGAGCGGCGATCAGCTTCTCGAAGCGCTGATCGGGACAGAGCCAGATCGCCGCCACGACGGCATAGAGGCCGCACGAGGCGAGCGGATAGAGGAAGGCGAGGGCGATCGCGACGAGGTAGATCGCGAGCGACAGCCAGCCCTTGAAGTCGCGCCCGAGCGCCTTGGCGAGGACCGAATCGTGACCATGCAGGCGCAGCAGCACGCGGGTGAGGATGGTGTAGGCGACCGCGGCCCCGATCAGCACCGCCCCGTAGGCGGCGACGGTCAGGGGCGCGAAGTGGTTCTCGTCCATCCAGCCGGTGACGAACGGCACGAGGGAGAGCCAGAAGAGCAGATGAAGGTTTGCCCACAGCACCCCGCCGCTGATGCGGTGCACGGCGTGGAACAGATGGTGGTGGTTGTTCCAGTAGATGCCGACCATGACGAAGCTCAGCACGTAGCTCAGGAAGACCGGCACCAGCGGCAGGAGCGCCTGCGGATCGGCGTCGTGCGGAACTTTCATCTCGAGCACCATGATGGTGATGATCACGGCGATCACGCCGTCGGTGAAGGCCTCCATTCTTCCCTTGCCCATGTTCCTCCCTAGATCTCCGCCAGAAAACGCTCGATGCGCGGGTTGACCGCGCCCGGATGGGTCACCGGCGCCATGTGTCCCAGGCCCTCGATCTCCTCGACCTGCACGCGCGGCAGCACGCCGCCGACGAGGCGCGCCACGGCGCGCGCCGCCGCAGTCGAGGAAGTTCCGGTCATGAGGAGCGCCGGCACGTCGAGCGCCGCGAAAGCTTCGAGTGGCGTCGGCTCGTTGCACGCGGAATACCACTCCGGCGTTTGCGCCTGCACTGCATCGACCAGCGTGGCGCGGCGCGAATCGGGCGTCGCCGCCCACGTTCCCTTGCCCATCCAGTAGTCGATGAAGCGCTCGGCCGCGGCGGCAGGCTCCCCGGCAAGCACGTCGTCGCGCACCGCCATGATCTCGCGCGCAGCCGGGCTGTGCGGAGCAGCGTCGAGCAGCACGCTGAAGAGGACCGGCTCATACAGAACAAGGGACTCCAGCTTCTTGGTGAATCGAAGGGCTGCTTTGAGCGCGATCGCACCGCCGTAGGAGTGCCCGATCAGGTGAAAGCGCTCGCCGGCGCGCTCGAACGCCGGCGCGAGGAGGTCGATCTGGTCGTCGAGCCACATCGGCCGCTCCCCGGTCCACGCGGGGCTCTTGCCGCAGCCGTAGAGGTCGGGCGCGACGACTCGGTAGCGGCCGGCGAGCTGCTCCATCAGGGGCCGCCATTGGCCCGAGGTGCTCGCGCTGCAATGCAGGCAAACGACCGCGGGACCCGAGCCCGCCTCGCGGAAATACGCCTTAGCCGGATTTCCACCAGACATGGGCGGCGAGCGCGGCGGGAAGCGCGAAGATGAGCAGAAAAATAGGCAGTTCCTCGAGGACAGTGTATCCGGCGCGGCGCACGCCGATCCACAGGTTCACGACCGCGGCGACAAGCCAGAGCGCGATGAAGAGCTTCGCGCCGACCGCCGACCACTCAGGCCGTCCGGCAAGTCTTGGCAGCAAGACAAACGCGGCCAGGACGGCCAGGCCGATGGCGATGATGATGACGGTGCGCATGACAAGTTTTTCGGTTCAGAGGCCGAGATACGCCTGGCGCACACGGTCGTCGTGCAGCAGGGACGCGCCCGAGCCCGACATGACGATGCGTCCGTTCTCGAGCACGTAGGCGCGGTTCGAGATCTTGAGCGACACGGCGACGTTCTGCTCCACCAGCAGGAGGGTGATGCCGCGCCCGTTCAGCACGCGGATGGAATGCAGCACGTCCTGCACCACGAGCGGAGCGAGGCCGAGCGAGGGCTCGTCGAACATGATGAGCTCGGGCTGGCCGGCGAGGCAGCGGCCGATCGCGAGCATCTGCTGCTCGCCGCCCGAGAGCGTGCCGGCGGGCTGATCGCGGCGCTCGGCGAGGCGCGGGAACATGGCGAAGGCGTCTTCGAGCGCCTGCCGTGCGGCGGGCCGGGCGCGCGGCAGCAGCGCGCCCATCTGCAGGTTCTCGAGCACCGAGAGCGAAGGGAACACCTGCCTCCCCTCGGCGACCTGGCCGATGCCGAGGTTGCAGATCTGGTGCGGCTCGAGGCCGTCGATGCGCCGGTCCCTGAAGCGGATCGTCCCGGCGCGCGGCCGCTCGATTCCGGCGATCGTGCGGATGAGCGAAGACTTGCCGGCGCCGTTCGCGCCGACGATCGCGACGATCTCGCCCTGCGGCACCTCGAGGGAAACGCCGTCGAGCGCCTGGGCGTCGCCGTAGAACAGGTCCAGGTTCTCGATTTTCAGCATTTCAAACCTGGGTCTCCTCGCCCAGGTAGCACTCGAGCACCGCCGGGTTGCGCACCACCTCCGCGGGAGTGCCGCGCGCGATGACCTCGCCGTGATGCAGCACGCCGATGTGCTTGGCGAGCGCCATGACGGCGCGCATCACGTGCTCGATGAGGAGGATGGCGAGGCCCTCGCTTCGGTTGAGGCTGCGGAACACCTCGACCATCTCGTCGCACTCGGTCGGCCTGAGCCCCGCCATGACCTCGTCGAGGAGCAGCAGGCGCGGCCGCGTAGCGAGGGCGCGCGCCACCTCGAGGCGCTTGCGGTCGGGCAGGGTGAGCGAGGATGCCGGCAGGTCGCGCTTGGAGCCGAGCCTGAGCTTCTCCAGGATGGAAACGGCGTGGGCGCGGGCCGAGGCGACGCCGCGCTCCCTGTGCAAGGCGCCGACGATGACGTTGTCGAGCACCGAAAGTCCGGCGAAGGGCTTCACGATCTGGAAGGTGCGGCCCACGCCCGCGGCGCACACCTGGTCCGGGCGCAGCCGGTCGATTCTTTTCCCGCAGAAGAAAATCTCCCCCGAGTCCGGCGGGTACACGCCCGCGATGACGTTGAAGATCGTGGTCTTGCCGGCGCCGTTCGGGCCGATCAGGCCGTTGATGTCGCCTTCGGGTACCGTGAACGAGGCGTCGCGCACCGCTCGCAGGCCGCGGAACGCTTTCGAGATGTTCTTCACCTCAAGCATTGAGCTTCAATCTTCGTGCGAGCGCGGGCCATATGCCGTGGGGCAGGAACATGACCACGGCGAGCAGCACGACGCCGTAGAACACCTGCTTCACGCCCGGAATCTCCCAGCCGAGCGCGGCGATGAGCTCGGTGATGCCCTCGGAGAGCAGCGTCAGCACCGCCGCGCCGAGGATCGGGCCGAAGAGCGTGCCGAGGCCGCCGATGATCGGCCCGAGGATGATCTCGATCGAGCGGCTGATGTTGAAGATCTGCTCGGGGAAGAGGTTGTTGTAGTAGAACGCGAAGAACACCCCCGCCACCGCGGTCATCGCCGAGCTCAGCGCGACCGCGTACACCTTCCAGCGGAAGGTGTTGATGCCCAGGGCCTGCGCCGCCTCCTCGTTTTCGCGGATCGCCTGCCAGTAGTACCCGGCCTTGGATTTCAACAGGAAATGGCAGAGGACGAAGGCGAACGAGACAAGGGCGAGGATCACGTAGTAGTACATGAGCGGCGGCCCGCGGAAATTGGCGATGTCCCAGGTGTCGCGCTGCGCCACGCGCAGGAACATGCCGCCCGGGCCGCCGACCCAGTCGAGATGGTCGAAGCCGATGCGCGTGAACTCGGCGAAGGCGATGGTGAGGAGCGCGAAATACACCCCCGAGATGCCGAAGCGGAAGGCGAGAAAGCCGATCGCCATGCCGAGCGCCACGCACAGCAGGATCGCCACCCACAGCCCGGCCCACGGGCCGATGCCGTAGTGGAAGAAGATCGCACCCGCCGCGTACGCGCCGACGCCGACGTAGAGCGAATGGCCGAGCGAGAGCTGCCCGGCGAAGCCCATCATCACGTTCCATGCCTGGCCGGTGTAGGCGAAGTAAAGGATCAGCGTTGCGACCGAGAGCGCGTAGGCGCCCGCGAAAAGGGGAAAAATGATGAGGAGCAGGAACAGGGCGGCGAGGCCGATCTGGGCGCGGATCAAGCTTTTTTCCCGAGCAGGCCCTGCGGGCGCAGCAGCAGCACCAGGATGAGCAGGCCGAAGCTGAACATGCTCTTCGCCGAAGGCGCGATGAAGAGTCCCGCCACCGCTTCCGAGACGCCGATCAGCACGCCGCCTAGAAGCGCTCCTCCCATCGATCCCAGCCCGCCGACGATCACGATGACGAAAGCGAGGAGCGTGTAGTAGGGGCCGAGGCCAGGCGTCACGTCGACCAGCAGCACAAGCGCGCAGCCCGCGACCGCCACGCAGGCCGATCCCAGGCCGAAGGTCAGCGCGTACAGGTGCTTCACGTTGAGGCCGACCACCCGGGCGCCGAGATAGTTGTCGGCACAGGCGCGAATCGCCTTCCCCGTCAACGTGAAGCGAAAGAATGAAAAGAGGAGCAAAGCTGCAACGACGGCGAGCGCCGCGGCGAAGACCCGCGCCTTGTCGATGAGCAGCTTCCCAAGCTCATACGACTCGAGCTGGTAGTCGACCTGCACGTTCCTCGCGTCGGGTCCGAAGACGATGAGCAGCGCGTTCACCAGGATGATCGCCACCGCCACGAGCAGCATGAACTGCGAGTGCTCGGGGCGCGTGATGAACGGGTTGATGATTCCCGCCTGCAAAGCGTAGCCGAGGAGGAAGAACGTCGCCGCCACCGGCAGCACCGCGAGGAACGGGTCGAGCCTGAACGCGGCGAAAAGCGCGGTGGCGGCGTACATCGCCACCGTCATCATCTCGCCGTGGGCGAAATTCACCACCCGCACCACGCCGAAGATCACCGACAGGCCGAGCGCCATCAGGCCGTAGACCAGGCCGGTGAGGACGCCCGCGATTACGACGTTGAGGACGAGCTCGGGCGCCAGATTAGGTTTTCTTGTATTCCGGAACGGGAAAGATCGGCTTCGCCGTGGCCGCGCCGGCCGGCAGCACCACGGTCGGGACGAGGTTGCGGTTCTGCACGCAGGCCGAGCCGATACCCTCGACCTGGCCCTTCTCGTTGAACTTGATCGGCCCGCCGAGCGTCATCTTGTCGGTGATGTTGGTCTGGCGGATGGCGTCGGCAAGCGCCTTGGGATCGGTGGTCTTGGCGCGCTTGAACGCGTCCGCGGCGATGAGCAGCGCCTCGAAAGTGAAGCCGGCGTTGAGCCCGTGGAACACGAGCTTGTCCTTCGGGTTCTGCTTGAGGAAGGCCTTCTCGACCACCTTGGTGAGGTTGGCGTTCGGGTTGTACCAGGGCACGTTGGAGATCGCGTGCTCCGAGAGCTTGCCGAGCGCCTTGAAGTACTGCTCCTCGTACATCCCGGGCGAGCCGGGGCTCACGATGCCCATCGGGTTCCAGCGCTGCTTCACCATCTCGCGGCGCAGGAGGATGGCGTCGTTCAGGCGGCACACGAGCAGGACGAAGTCGGCGTTCGAAGCCTTCGCCTTCGAAACCTCCACGGTCAGGTCCTTCGCCGCGGGGTCGTAGGAAATGGTGTCGACGATCTTGAAGGGCAGCTGGGTCATCTTCGGCATGAACGCGCCGATGCCCTTGGCCATCGCCTGGCCGAAGGTGTCGTTCACGTGCATGAACACCGCCGTGCGCGGCACGGTGTTGGTCGCCTGGAAGAGATCGCCGATGAGCGCGAGGCCGTTGCGCACGATGTCGCCCGCGGTCTGGAAATTCCGAAACACGAACTTGTAGCCCTGCTCGGTGATCTGCGGCGCCGCGGCGATGTTGATGACGAAGGGCACGCCGCGTTGCTCGGCCACCTGGGCGATGGCGGCGGCGGCGCCGGAGTCGAAGGGGCCGACCAGGACGTTGGCGCCTTCCTGGATCAGCCGCTCGGCCCGCGTGCGCGCCGTGTCGACGTTGGACTCGAAATCGGCGTTCATCAGCTCGAGGTCGACGCCGAGCATCTCCTTCAGCACGCCCGGGGCGAGGTCCGCGCCTTTCTGGCACGACTGGCCGATGAAGCTGAGATAGCCCGAGCGCGGCAGGATCACCCCGACGCGCAGCTTCTGCGCCTGGGCGCGGACGTAGCTCGGAACAAGCGCGAACGGAGAAAGCGCTGCAGCCGCGCCGGCTACCGCAATGTTTCTGTTGAATGTTCTGCGGTCCATGACTCCTCCCGTGAGGCGCAAGGTTATAGACGATTCATAACCAACGGTCAACGATCGCGCGCCCGCGCAACCTTGACACGCTGCTCGCGGCGGGAGTAGCGTCAACCTGCCTAACGATCGTTAGATCGGACCCTGAGAGGAGGGGGTGCAATGAAACGCTCGCTTCGATTTCTTGCGGTCGCCTGCGTCGTTTTCTCCGGCAGCGCGCTTGCCCACGAGGAAGGCCGCAGCGACGACGGCTACGCCATCCAGAGCCTCAACACCCCGGACCCGGTCTTTACTGCGGCAGACAGCGTGCCGATCCGGGTGAGCGCCCAGTCGAGCGCGGCGCTGCGCAAGGCGGTCGTTCGCGTGAACGGTCACGACGCGACCTCGGCGCTTTCCGAGACCGAGCCGGGGGTGCTCACCGGAACAGTGGCGGGCCTCCTGCCCGGCATCAATTCACTCGAGGTGTTCAAGAACCGGGGCGAGCGGCGCGCGGTCGCCGGCCTCAAGGTCGCCCGCGCCAAGGCGCCATCGGCCGCGTGCAGCCTCGGGTCGTTCCCCGCTGCGGCGCTTCCCGTGCCGAATACGGTCGTCACCTCGGCTACGCCCGTTGCGGCCAACGCAACCGTTCCGGCCCACTGCCTGGTCGTCGGCACGATCAACGCCGGGCGCGTCGGCGCCGAGACCAGCCCCGGCGCGCCCGTCAGCCGCTACACGTACGCCATCAACTGGCAGGCACGGCTACCCGATGCCTGGAACAGCAAGTTCCACATGCCCGGCGGCGGCGGCACGGACGGCAGCGTGCCGGGTACCACCGCGCGCCTGCGCCAGGGCTATGCCGCGGCGGCGAACGATTCCGGCCACAGCAACGCCGTCAACAGTGACCCGCTCGCCGGGGGCACCGCGTCATTCGGCACCGATTATCTGGCGCGGGTCGATTTCGCCTATAACGCCATCGACGTCACCACTCGAACCGCCAAAAAGCTCGTCGAGATGTACTACGACGAGCGGCCGCAGTACGCCTACTTCGAAGGCTGCTCGATGGGCGGGCGCGAGGCGATGATGGTCACGCAGCGCCTGCCGTCGCACTTCGACGGTTCGGTTTCGGGCGACCCGGCGTTTCGCATCACCAAGGTCGGCGTGTGGGCAATGTTTACCGGCCAGCAGCTCGCGTCGGTGGCGCGCACGCGCGACCTGATCTCCGGCTTCGGCGTGCCGTACGCCAACAATACGTTCACCAACCAGGACCTGCAGCTGATCTCGAAGGCGATCCTCGACGCCTGCGACGCGCTCGACGGCGTTGCCGACGGCATGGTCAGTAACTCGCAGGCGTGCACTACGCGCCGCGTCAAGCCGAAGCTCGATGCACTGCGCTGCACGGCGGACAAGACCCCGGCCTGCCTCGCCTCGGACCAGGTCGACGCCATCCTGAACATCTACGCGTCGGGCGCGCCCACTTCCAGAGGCAAGCCCCAGTACGCGCCGTGGATGTGGGACGCGGGCATCGCCGGCTGCACCAGCACGGCGGACTGCAACACGCCGACGGCGACGAACATCAACGGCGGCTGGCGCGTCTGGAACGTGGGCACGTACAACCCGAACTTCGTGCCGCACGTCACCAACGCCGCGAACGGCGCGCTCAGCTTCGCCAGCCTGGGCGGCGGGGCGCTGCCGCTATTGTTCGCCACGCCGCCGATCCTGCCGGCGCCGACGGCGAACGACGGCCTGGCCAACCTGGTGATGAACTACGACTTCGACACCTTCGCCGCCAGCATCTTCGGGCACAGCGCGGCTTTCCCGCTGTCCGATACGAGGCTGCTCAACGTCGACGACACCGACCTGTCGCCCTTCAAACGGCGCGGCGGCAAGCTCATCATCTGGCAGCCGCAGACCGGCGGCCCCTTCTCGCCGCAGGACATGGTGAACTGGTACACGGAGATGAGCCGCGTAATGGGAGGTGAAGGGCAGGGCGGCTTCGAGAAGACGCAGGACTTCGCCCGCCTGTTCATGATGCCCGGGGCCAACCACTGCGGCGGCGGGCCGGCCACCAGCACCATCGACGCCTTCTCGCCGCTGGTCGACTGGGTCGAGAACGGCAACGCGCCCGACACGATTCTCGGCACCGCGCCGGCCGCCGGGACGCCATTCCCCGGCCGCACCCGCCAGCTTTGTCCCTATCCGGCGTACGCGAAGTACAAGGGAACCGGCAGTATCGAGCTCGCTGACAGCTTCGAGTGCCACGTGGATCCTGATCACGGTCATCACCATGGCCAGCATCATGGCCACCACGACAGGGATTGAGTACCGCGCGTAACGCGAAGACCGCCGCACTGGCGCTCGCGCGGGAGCGGCCGGAGATGGGCAAGGTGCGCGCCGCGCGTGAGCTGCGGGGGCGCGGGATTCAACTGTCGGCCACGGCCGTGCATACGATCTGGAAGCAGCACGGCCTCGCCACCAGCTACGACCGGCTGAGACGAGGCCGTGCGGCGCTGTCGGAGTCGCAGCGCGCGCGCCTGCGCCGCGCCACCATCAGCCGGCGCCTCATTGTCCGAGCGGGCGCGCGCGCCGGCGCGAACGGCTCCGGCAGCCACCCGCGGCGCGAGGAGCTGATCGCCGCCGCGGCGAAGATCTTCAGCGCGCGGGGCTACCAGGGCGCCTCGCTGCGCGAGATCTGTGCCGCGGCCGGCATCCTCGCCGGCTCGATGTACCACCACTTCCGGTCCAAGGAAGACCTGTTCGTCAGCGTGCACGCGCAGGGCTTTCTGCACCTGAACGAGGTGGTCGACCGCGCCCTTGAGGGGAAGACCGAGCCTTGGGACCGCCTCGAGGCGGCGATCGGCGCGCACCTCACCGAGCTGGTCGAGCGCACCGACGTGGTCGCGGTCACCTCGGCGAGCCTGTTCCATATGGAGAGCTCGCGCCTGCAGCGCCGTCTCAACCGCGAGCGCCAGGCGTACGAGCTGCGCTTCCGCAAGCTGATCCAGGCGCTGCCGCTGGCGCCCAGCGTGGACCGCAGCCTGCTGCGCCTCACGCTGCTTGGCGCCATCAACTGGACGCGCGTCTGGTACCGCCCGGGGAAGCGCACCCCGCAGCAAATCGCGCACCACCTCGTGAGCAGCATACTGCGCCAGCGCCTATAGAATTCGATGGATGGGCGCCACTGCTCGTCAGACGCGCCGCGTTCGTCTCGGTCCCACCGACATCCTCGTCGAGCGGCGCGCCGACGGCTGCGTGCTGCTGCGCTCGCCGCACGCGCTCGGCCCGTATCCCCGCAAGCTCACCGAGCGCCTGGACTTCTGGGCGGCGGAAGCTCCTGGGAGGCTGTTCCTTGCGCAGCGCGACGGCGCCGGATGGCGCACCCTGAGCTACGGACAGGCGCGCGAGCGCGCACGCAGGGTGGGGCAATACCTTCTCGAGCAGCGACTTTCGGCGGAGCGTCCTCTCGTCGTACTTTCGGGCAACGACCTCGAGCACGCCTTGCTCGAACTCGGCGCGCTGTACGCAGGTGTGCCCTACACGCCGGTCGCGCCAGCCTACTCGCTCGCCTCGGGCGACTTCGGCAAGCTGCGCTCGATCTTCGAGCTGATGACGCCGGGACTCGTGTTCGCCTCGGACCGCGCCGCTTTCCGCAAGGCGATCGACGCGGTCGTGCCGCGCGACGTCGAGGTGATTTTCGAGCCGAAGGAGCGGCCCGTCTCGGCGGCGCTCGACGCGGCTCATGCCATGGTCGGCCCGGATACGATCGCGAAATTCCTGTTCACCTCGGGTTCCACCGGGATGCCGAAGGCGGTGATCAATACCCAGCGGATGTGGTGCTCGAACCAGAAGCTCGCGGCCACGATGTTCGCCTATTTCCAGGACGAGCCGCCGGTGCTCGTCGAGTGGGCGCCCTGGCATCACACCGCGGCCGGCAACAAGGGCTTCGGCATGGTGCTCTACAACGGCGGCGCCTACTACATCGACGACGGCAAGCCCCTGCCGGGCGCGATCGAGACCACGGTGAAGAACCTGCGCGAGATCGCGCCGACTTGGTACTTCAACGTGCCCAGAGGATTCGAAGCGCTTTTACCGTATTTCCATTCCGATTCTGACCTTAGAAAAAACTTTTTCAGCCGACTGAAGGTGCTGTGGTTCGCGGCCGCCCCGTTGCCCCAGCGCGTGTTCGACGAGTACAACGAGCTCGCCTACCGCACCTGCGGAGAAACCATTCCGTTCCTCACCGGATTCGGCGCCACCGAGACCGCGCCGCACGCGATGGGGCGCATGTGGCCGACCGACGACGTGAGCAACATGGGCCTGCCCCCGCCCGGCGTCGAGGCGAAGCTCGTGCCGATCGAGGGCAAGCTCGAGATGCGCGTGAAGGGGCCGGGAATCACGCCCGGCTACTGGCGCCAGCCGCAGCTGACTGCCAGGGCCTTCGACGAGGAAGGCTATTACCGCCTCGGAGACTCTTTTGTATTTGCAGATGACAAGAAACCGGAGGCGGGCCTGCTCTTCCGCGGCCGCATTGCCGAGGACTTCAAGCTGACGAGCGGCACTTTCGTCCATGTCGGACCGCTGCGCGCGCGATTTCTCGAGCACTTCGCGCCGCTCGTGCGCGACGTGGTGGTCACCGGCGAAGGGCGCGGTGAGGTCGGGGCCTTGATTTTTCTTTCGCAAGAAACCTCAAGGGAGGAGCTCGGGCGCCGTCTCGCCGCCCTGGCGAGCCTGAGCACGGGAAGCTCGAACCGGATCGCGCGCGCCATGGTGCTCGAGGAGCCGCCCTCGCTGGACGCGGGCGAAATGACCGACAAAGGCTCGCTCAACCAGCGTGCGGTGCTCGCTCGGCGCGCAGCGCTGGTGGAGGAGCTCTACCGCGATCCGCCGAGCGCAAGGACAATCCGCGCATGAACCTCCCCACGCTCGCCGAGATCGAAACCGCGGCGGAAACCGTATACCGTGCCATGCCTCCGACGCCGCAATACCGCTGGCCGCTCCTGTGCGAGCACACCGGCACCGACGTGTGGCTGAAGCACGAGAACCACACGCCGGTGGGTGCGTTCAAGCTCCGCGGCGGGCTGGTTTACTTCTCTCAACTACGAAAAACAAACGGGGTGATTGCGGCAACGCGGGGAAACCATGGGCAATCGGTCGCGCTGTGCGCGCGCCAGTACGGCATGAGCGCGACCATCGTCGTGCCCCACGGCAACAGCGTCGAAAAGAACGCCGCAATGCGTGCGCTCGGCGCCGAGCTGATCGAGCATGGCGAGGACTTCCAGGCGGCGCGGCTCCACGCGGAATCGCTCGCCGAGGAGAAGGGCCTGTTCATGGTGCCCTCGTTTCATCCGCTCCTCGTGACCGGCGTCGCGAGCGCGAGCCTCGAGCTTTTCCGTGCCGCGCCGGAGATCGACACGCTCTATGTCCCGATCGGCCTGGGCTCGGGCGTATGCGCCGCGATCGCGGCGCGCAATGCGCTCGGGTTGTCGACCGAGATCGTTGGTGTCGTCTCCTCCCAGGCCCCCGCCTACTCGAAGTCGTTCAAGGAGCGAAAAGCCGTGGATGCCGAAGTGACCACGCAGCTCTCCGACGGCATGGCGTGCCGCACGCCGGAGCCCGAGGCGCTCGAACTGCTGTGGCGTTACGTCGACCGGATCGTCGAAGTCACCGACGACGAGGTGGCGCAGGCGATCGCCATCCTTTTCCAGTGCACGCACAATTGCGCCGAGGGCGCCGGCGCGGCGCCGTTCGCCGCCATCCGCAAGGAGCGCGCGAGGCTTGCCGGCCGCAAGGTGGCCGCGGTGCTCTCCGGCGGAAACATCGATCGCGAGGTGTTTGCCCGCGTCCTTGCCCGCCATGAATCTCGATAACCTCGTTGCCATCGACGTTCACACGCACGCGTGGAAGTCGGCGCTGCAGGTCGACGACGCGCCGAACGAGGCGCAGGCGGCGATGGGGCGCTATTTCCGCTACCAGCCGCAGCACCAGACGGTTCCCGAGATGGCCGAAATGTACCGCCGGCTCAAGATGGCCTTCGTCGTGTTCAGCGTGGACGGCGAGAAAAGCTCGAGCCGCAAGATCACCAACGAGGAGATCGCCGAGCTCGCGCACCAGCACGCCGACGTCGCGATCCCCTTTGCCAGCGTCAATCCGCATCGCGGCGCCGACGGGGTGCGCGCCGCGAGAAAGCTGATCGAGGAATACAAGGTCAAGGGCTTCAAGTTCCATCCCTCGGTGCAGGATTTTTTTCCGAACGACCGGATGGCCTACCCGCTCTACGAAGTGATCGCCGAGGCGAAGCTGCCGGCGCTCTTCCACACCGGGCAGACCGGCGTCGGCGCCGGCACGCGGGGCGGCGCGGGAATCCGCCTGAAGTACTCCAACCCGATGCTGCTCGACGACGTGGCGGTCGATTTTCCCGACATGCCGATCGTGCTCGCGCATCCGTCGTTTCCCTGGCAGGAGGAAGCGCTCTCGGTGGCGACGCACAAGCCGCAGGTCTACATCGACCTTTCGGGCTGGTCGCCGAAGTACTTTCCACCGATCCTGGTCCAGTACGCGAACACGCTCCTCAGGGACAAGATCCTGTTCGGCTCGGACTACCCGGTGATGAGCCCGCAGCGGTGGATGGCGGACTTCGACAAGCTCGCCATCAAGCCCGAGGTGCGGCCGCTCATCCTCAAGGAGAACGCGGCGAAGCTCCTCGGGCTGCGCTGATCAGTAGGGCGAGCGTTCGTCGAGGAAGAGCTGCACCTCGCGGAAGAGCTGCATGCGGTTCTTCTCCATGAGCACGCTGTGCGTGCCCTCGCCGATGACGACGAGCCGCTTCGGATCGGCGTTGACCAGCTTCGGAAAGAGCGCCTGCGCCATGTAGATCGGGGTGTCGGCGTCCCACTCGGCGAGGACGAGCATCGTCGGCACGCGGATGTTGGCCGGATCGTAAAGCGCCTTGCCGGCCGACCAGTACTCGCGCGTGTCGAGCACCACGCCGTTCGGCGCGCGCACGAAGCGCGGGTTGGCCTTGGCGCCGACCGGGTCGCTCGCGAACGTGGCGCGCACCCATTCCTCTGCCCACGCATCGGGCATCGGCTTCTTGCCCTCGGGGATGCCGGCGGCCTTGCGCTTGAGCGCGGCCTCGACCGTGACCTGGCGGTAGGCGCCGAGCGCGCCGCCCGCGTCGGTGAGCGACTTCGTCTCACGCAGCCAGACCGGCGCGTACAGCACCAGGCGGTTCACCTTGGCGTTGTTCTGCGAGGTATAGAGAGCGGTGATCGCCGTGCCCCACGACCAGCCGAGCACGTTCAGCTTCGCCACGCCGCGGCGCTTCAGGATGAAATCGACCGCCGCGCCGTAGTCGCGCGCCGCGGTGTCGGTGCGCACGATCGGCGCGTTGCGCTCGGCCGGCTGGTCCATCTCGGGCGGCCGCGTCGATTTGCCGTAGCCGCGCAGATCGACGAGATAGACGTCGTAGCCGCGGCTCGCGATGTAGTCCATCCAGGAGAGGCCGTCGAGCTGCAGGTCGAACGAGGTCGAGGCCGGATAGGTCGCGCCGTGGACGAAAAGGACGATGTTGTCGGCGCTGAACCGGCTCGCGCCGCGCGGGTGCTTGTTGCGCACATAGAGCTGCACGCCCGGGTCCGCGGCCGGGATCATGAATTCCTCGGTGGCGAGCTGACTGGCGGGCTGCGCGGCGGCTGGCTGGATGGGCATGGCGGAAAGGAAGACGAACGCGGCGATCGCGGCGGTTTTCATCGGGCTACCCCTTTAGAATCCGCCAGACTATGAAACAACTCCCCGCGATTGTCAGCCTCCGCATCCGTCTCCTTATCGGGATGACACTGGGATGCTGCATCGCAGTAGCACAAGCGCAGTCCTATCCTGCGCGGCCGGTACGCATGGTCGTGCCGTTCTCGCCCGGCGGCCCGAACGACATCATCGCGCGGCTGATCGGATTCAGGCTCGGCGAAGCGCTCGGCCAGCAGGTGGTGATCGACAACCGGCCCGGCGGCGGCGGCAACATCGGTACCGACGCGGTGGCGAAGGCTCCGCCCGACGGCTATACGCTGCTCTCCGCCGGTCCCGGCAGCCTGATCATGAATCCGGTGCTGGTGAAGGTGCCTTACGACACCGCGCGCGATTTCGCGCCGGTCAGCCTGATGGCGCACGCGCCGAATGTGCTGGTGGTGCATCCGTCGGTGCCCGCGAAGACGGTGAAGGAGCTCATCGCGCTTGCGCGTGCCCAACCCGGCAAACTCAATTACGCCTCGAGCGGTCCGGGCAGCAGCGCTCACGTCGCGGTCGCGCTCTTCGCGTCGATGGCGCACATCGACATTACGCACGTGCCTTACCGTGGAACCGGTCCCGCCGTGAACGACCTCGCCGGCGGGCAGGTGCAGCTCGCGATCGTGGGCATCCCGCCGGTGCTGCCGCACATCAAGCAGGGGAGGCTGCGAGCGCTCGGCGTGACCGGCAAGACGCGCTCTCCCGAGCTGCCCGACGTCCCGACCGTCGACGAGGCCGGCGTACCGGGCTACGTGGTGAACCTCTGGTACGGGCTGCTCGCGCCCGCCGGCACGCCGGCGCCCATCCTCACGCGGCTCGCGTCCGAAGTGACCCGGATCGTGCACGCTCCCGAAATGCGGGAGAAGCTCGCCGCCGCAGGTGCCGAGCCCGGCGGCGGCACGCCCGAGGACTACGCCGCCGTGATCCGCGCCGACACGGTGCTCTGGACGCGCGTAATCCGCGAAGCGGGGATAAAAGGCGAATAGGAAAAATCATGGCCGTGGACGAAGGGACGGCGTACGAGATGGAGCCCTCGAAGCACGATGCGAAGCTGACGGAGGTCGGGCGCGGCACGCCCATGGGAGAGCTCCTGCGCCGTTATTGGCATCCGGTGGCGCTCGGATCGGACGCCGGCACGACGCCGCGGCGCCTGCGGATTCTCGGCGAAGACCTGATCCTGTTTCGCGATGGCGCCGGCCGTCCGGGGCTGGTGCACGCGCGCTGCTGCCATCGCGGCACCACGCTGTACTACGGCCGCGTGGAGGAGCGCGGCATCCGCTGCTGCTATCACGGCTGGCTGTACGACGTGCATGGACACTGCCTCGAGCAGCCTTGCGAGCCCGACGCGGGCGCGAAGCACCGCCATACCGCGCGCCAGCCCTGGTACCCGCTCGAGGAGCGCTACGGCCTGGTGTTCGCATACATGGGCCCGCCGGCGAAAAAGCCGCTGCTGCCGAAATACGACGCGCTCGAGGAACTGGCGCGCGGCGAGCTCGTCGATGCCGACGACACCAGCATAGGCTCGGGCGGCGGGGTCATCGTGCCGTGCAATTGGCTGCAGCACTACGAGAACCTGATGGACCCCTATCACGTGCCGATCCTGCACGCGAGCTTCAGCGGCACCCAGTTCGTGGCGGCGATGGGGCTGATGCCGCAGGTCGAGTTCGAGCCCACCGCGCGGGGCGTCAAGTCGAAAAGCGTGCGCAAGCTCGAGAACGGCCAGGTGTTCGTTCGCGTCACGGAGGCCGTTCTGCCGACGCTGCGCGTCGTGCCCAATCCGCGGGTCGCGGGCTATGGCCGCGTGGAGTCGATCGGCTGGGTCGTGCCGCTCGACGACACCAGCTTCCGCATCTATACCGCGGGGCGCGTCACCGAGCGCGGCGAGCTCGGACGCGGACGCTCGAAAATGAACGGCAAATTCTGGCGCGAGCTCACGGAGGAAGAGCACCAGCGTTTTCCCGGCGACTGGGAAGCGCAGACCGGGCAGGGTCCGATCACCCTGCATTCGCAGGAGCACCTGCGGACCAGCGACCGCGGCATCGTCGCGCTGCGGCGCCTGCTCGAGCGTCAGGTGGACGCGGTGGCGAGGGGCGACGATCCGCTCGGCGTGCATTTCGACGAGGCCTCGGCCTACGTGCGGCTCGAAGCGGGACAGCACCTCCTGGAGGGCACGTCGTGAAACTCCGCCTTGCTCTAACTGCAATTCTTTTCTGTATAGCAGGCGGCGCGGCGGCGCAGGCGTTTCCGGGCAAGCCGGTGCGGATCGTGCCTTTCGGCACCGCGGGCGGCCCCGTGGACATCATCGCGCGGCTGTACGCAGAGAGACTGCGAGCGCGCTGGAGCCAGCCGGTGATCGTCGAGGCGAAGCCCGGAGCGAGCGGCACGCTCGCCGCCGACCTCGTGGCCAAGGCGCCGCCCGACGGCACGACCTTCCTGATCACGCTGTCGCTCACCCACATCAACAACGTCGTGGTGCAGAAGAACATCCCCTACGACCCGTTCCGCGACTTCGAGCCGCTGTCGCAACTTGCGGTCGGCTACGGACCGGCGCTCATCGCTCCGGCGGGCGCCCCTTTCAGCGACCTGCGCGAGCTCATCGCTTACGCGAAGCGCAAGCCGGCCGGCTTGACCTACGGAACGTGGGGCACCGGCTCGACGCCGCACCTTTTCAGCGAGCTGCTCGCAAGACAGGCCGGAGTGCAACTCGTGCACGTCCCCTACAAGGGCGAGGCCGCCGCGCACCTCGATCTCTTTGCCGGCGCGCTCGACCTCGCCTGGGCGAACACGGGCACGGCGCGCACGCACCTCGTGTCGCACAAGGTCAAGGTGCTCGGCGCGACCGGCTCGAAGCGGAGCGACGTCCTGCCCGACACGCCGCTCTTCGGCGAGCAGGGCTTCTCCGGCTTCGAGCTGACGACCTGGATCGGCGCGTATGCGCCGGCCAGGACGCGGCCGGCGGTGGTCAGCGAGCTGTCGGCGGCGCTGCGCGAGGCGACGCGCGCGCCCGAGATCGCCGCGCGCTGGCGCGATATCGGGTTCGAGCCGACCGGCACCACTTCGGAAGAGTTCGCGCGCATTCACAAGGCCGACTTTCCGAAGTGGACGCAGATGATCCAGGCAGCCGGCATCACGCCGGAGTGAACTATGCCGGTAAGACAGGAAATCAATGAAGGCGGCGTCCCCGTCAGGATCTACACCGGCGAGCTCGAGCCCGCGGCGCGCGCGCAGCTCGTAAATGTCTCGAAGCTGCCGATCGTGCACCATCACGTCGCGGCGATGCCCGACGTGCACCTGGGCATCGGCGCGACCGTCGGCTCGGTGATCCCAACGCTGCGCGCCATCATCCCGGCCGCCGTGGGCGTCGACATCGGGTGCGGCATGATGGCGACCCAGCTTTCCCTCACTTCAAGCGATCTGGACGAGAAGGCGCTGGGAAAGGTCTTCAACCAGATCAGCCGCGACGTGCCGGTGGGCTTCGGGCAGCACAACGACCGCGACGTCCGCGACCATGCCGCGAAAAGGTTCAAGAAACAACTCTCCTTGATCTTGGGCCGGCATCCGGGGATCCAAAAGCGCAAGGGGAAGAACACGAGCTGGGCGCACCAGCTCGGCACGCTCGGCGGCGGCAATCACTTCATCGAGGTCTGCCTGGACGAAGCCGGCCGCGCGTGGGTGATGCTGCATTCGGGGAGCCGCGGCATCGGCAACGCCATCGGCACGTACTTCATCGAGCTCGCGAAGAGGGACGCCGAGAGAAATCAGCTGCGGCTGCCGGACCGGGACCTCGCCTATTTTCCGGAGGGCGCGCGGCATTTCGACGACTATGTCGAGGCGGTGGGCTGGGCCCAGGACTACGCGCGCGCGAACCGGGAGGAGATGATGGACCTCGTGCTCGAGGCGATGCGCCGGCACCTGCCCGCGTTCCAGGTAACGGGCGCGGCGGTGAACTGCCACCACAACTATGTCGAGCGCGAGCGCCACTACGGCGAGGACGTCTGGCTCACGCGCAAGGGCGCGATCCGGGCGCGCGCCGGCGACCTGGGCATCATTCCAGGCAGCATGGGCGCGCGCAGCTACATCGTGCGCGGCAAGGGCTCGCCGGAGAGCTTTCACTCCTGCGCCCACGGCGCCGGCCGGCGCATGAGCCGCAACATGGCTCAAAAAAACTTCAAGGTCGAGGATTTGGTTCGACAGACCCAAGGGGTCGTCTGCCGCAAGGACAAGGGCGTCCTCGACGAGATCCCGGGCGCCTACAAGAACATCGACGAGGTGATGGCGAACCAGTCCGACCTCGTCGAGGTGGTGCATACGCTCAAGCAGGTCCTGTGCGTGAAGGGATAGCGGACGGCAAGCTCGGCGGCGTAGGGCGCCTCACGCTCGTCCTCGGCGCGATCATGGCGCTGGGTCCGCTGGCGCTCGACATGTACCTCCCGGCGCTGCCGATGCTCGAGGCGGAGTTCGCCGCCACGCCGGCGCGCGTGCAGCACACCGTCTCGGCGTACCTCCTCGGCATGGCGCTCGGCCAGTTCGCGATGGGTCCGCTCAGCGACCGCTTCGGCCGCAAGCCGCCGCTGCTCGGCGGGCTGTTCCTTTTTGCCGTGGCGTCCGCGGGATGCGCGCTCGCACAGCATATCGAGGGCCTGGTGCTGCTGCGCTTCGCGCAGGCGCTCGGCGGCTCCTCGATCATGGTGGTGGTGCGCGCGGTGATCCGCGACCGCTTCGACGCCATCCAGTCGGCGCAGGTGCTCTCCCTCATGATGCTGGTGATGGGCGCGGCGCCGATCCTCGCGCCGCTCGCCGGCGGCTGGCTGCTGATCGCGGCGTCGTGGCACTGGATCTTCTGGCTGCTCGCGGCCTACGCGCTTTTTTGCATCGCCACGGCGTTCTTCCTCCTCGACGAATCGCACCCGGTGCACGCGCGCAGCGTCTCGATCGGCGGCGCGCTCGCCGCCATGCTGCCGCTAGCCCGCCACCGCCTGTTCGTCGGCCCGGCGCTCGTCTTCATGTTCTCGTTCGGCGCGTTCTTCTCGTACCTCGCGGCTGCGCCGTTCGTGTTCATCCAGTACTTCGGCGTCCCGGCCGAGCGCTTTGGCATCTACTTCGGCGTGAACGCCTTCGGCTTCATCATGGTGTCGCAGCTGAACCGCAGGCTGGTGCACGGGCGCGGCCCGCGCAAGGTGCTTGGCTGGGGCGTCACCACCCTGGCGGCGGCTGCGGCGCTGCTCCTCGCCAGCGCGCTCACCGGCGTGGGCGGCTTCGCCGCGGTGTTCGCGGCGCTCTTCTTCGTCGTGGCGAGCCTCGGCCTCATCGCCTCCAACGTCTCGGCAGTGGCGATGGCGCCCTTCGGCGACCGCGCCGGCGGCGCGGCTTCGCTGCTCGGCTTCAGCCAGGCGCTCACCGGCGTCGTGGCGAGCGCGGCGGTGGGCTGGATCCCAGGCGAGGGCGCGCTTGCCATGGCGAGCGTGGTCGCGGTGTGCGCGGCGGTGTCCCTGGTTTCCTACCTGACGCTCGTCAGAAGCGATAGAGTGCGGCCGGCGTCTCCACCATGATCCTGCGCCGCATCGTCCCGTCGGCGACCCAGTCGCCGAGCGCGTCGACGAGGTCGCCGTCGTTCGGGTTGGCGAGATACTTGTTCGGGTGCGGCCAGTCGGTGCCCCAAAGGATGCGCTCCGGCGCAGCCTCGATCAGGGCCTGCGCCAGCGGCTTCACGTCGTCGTAGGGCGGGAGGTCGTTCGCGCTCACGCGGTTGGCGCCCGAGATCTTGATCCAGGTGTTGCCGCGCCGCGCGAGCTCGAGCAGCGCCTTGAAACCCGGAGCCACGACGCCCGCGGCGGCCGGCTGGTAGGCGAAGTGCGCGATCGACATCGGCACCGCGAGCGCGTCGAAGACCGGCATCAGCTCGAGGATGTCGTTCCCCGGAAACAGGAACTCGATGTGCCAGTCGAAGGGCCGGATGCGCGCGGCGAGCTCGGGAATGTCGGCGAGCCGGATCGGCATGCCGCCCTTGTTGTCGGTATTGAGCCGTACGCCGCGCACGCCTGCGGCGTCGAGCGCGGCGAGCTCGTCTTCGCCAACGTTCATGTCGAGCGCGACCACGGCGCGCGCCCGGTCCGGCGTCTCGCGATTGAGCACTGCCATGGCGTCGAGGATCGCCGAATTGTCGGTGCCGTAGACCGAGGGTTGGGTGAATACGATTCGCTCGATGCCGAGCATTGCGTGCAGGTACTGGAGCTCCGAGAGGGTCGAGTAAGGCGGGGTGTAGCCGCGCGCGGGCGACAACCGGTAACCGGGCGCGAACACGTGGACGTGGGTGTCGATCGACCCCTTCGGCAGCGTCACCCGCGGCCGGCGCGGATAACGATCCGGCGGCAGGCACTCCCTGATTTCACTCATGCGATTCCCTCCTCCCCGTCCGGCCGGCAGTTTAGCTGCGGCGGTGAATGGATGCGAGGGTGATCTGGTCGCGGTCCGGCGCCGTATAGAGCCCATCCATTCACGCCGGGCTGCTTGCGCGCGTGCTGGCAGGCCGAGGACCGCTCGAGCGCCGCTGGCTCGAGCAGCCCTTGACCGTGTACCTGGACGGACCGACCGGCTACGCCTTCATCTACCTGGCCGCTGAAGGCTGGAAATTCGTCGGCCGCATCCACGATCCGGGCGACTAGGATTGGTGCGAAACTTGCGAGTGGAGCCCTCGGTCAAAGGACGCAGGAGACCGCCATGATCCTTACTCGCCGTCGCATGCTCGGTGCCGCGTTGTTCATTCCCCTGGAAGGCCTTGCACAGACCTGCGGCGTGGTCACGCCGAGCCAGACCGAGGGACCGTTCTTCACGCCGAGCTCCCCGCTTCGCACCTCGCTCGCGGAGGCCGGAAGCAAGGCGCAGCCCTTCGTCGTCAGCGGCCGGGTGCTTTCGCCGCAATGCCAGCCGCTCGCAAACGCGCTGGTCGATGTCTGGCACGCCGACGAAGACGGCGAGTACGACAATCGCGGCTACCGCTACCGCGGGCATCAGTTCACCGACAGCGAGGGGCGCTACCACTTCGAGTCCATCGTGCCGGCGCTGTATCCCGGGCGCGCACGCCATTACCACCTGAAGATCCAGCCAAAGGGCGGCCGGATCCTGACCACGCAGCTCTATTTTCCAGGCGATCCGAGCAACAGTCGCGACGGTCTCTACCGCCGTGACCTCGAGCTCAAGAGCGCGAGATCAGGGGAGGGCGCGTTCGACTTCGTGGTCGCGGCCTGAAGCTGTCGATTGTCGTTCCGGCGTTCAACGAAGAGCGCCTCATCGCCGAAACGTTGCAGCGTCTCCGGGCCGCAATGGAGGTGTTCCGACAGCGCGGCTGGTCCGGCGAGCTCATCGTATGCGACAACAACTCGACCGACCGCACGGCGGAGCTGGCGCATGCGGCGGACGCGACAGTGGTCTTCGAACCGGTAAACCAGATTGCGCGCGCGCGAAACGCCGGCGCGCGCGCGGCCTCGGGCGAATGGCTGCTCTTCGTCGATGCGGACTCGTCTCCGAGCAAAGCGCTTTTCCAGGACGTTCTTGCCGCGATCGAGTCGGGCCGATACGTGGGCGGCGGCTGTACGGTCGCGATACCAGGTCCTTCGCCAGCGGTGCGCGCCTGGCTCGGCATCTGGAACGCGCTCAGCCGGACGGCGCAGTGGGCTGCAGGCGCATTTCTTTTCTGCGAGGCGGCCGCGTTTCGCGCCGCAGGCGGCTTCAGCGAGGAGCTCTTCGCGTCGGAGGAGATCGACCTGTCGCGCCGGCTCAAGCGCCGGGGTCGCTTCATCATTCTCCATCGCCATCCGCTCGTGACGAGCGGGCGCAAGTTGCAGCTCTACAGCACGCGCGAGCACCTCGCCTTCATCTGGAAGATGCTGACGGCGGGTCGCCGCACGTTACGCAGTCGCGAAGCCTGCTCGATCTGGTACGACGGCAGGCGCTGAGGAAATCGGGCTCTGACCAGCTCTGACCCCGATTTCAATCCGCCGCGGGCGCGACAACGACCCCTTTGACGCCGTGCTTCTCCACGAGCTGCGCGACGAGGCCGGAGCGCTTGGTGTCTTCGACGAACGCGCGCAGGTACTTCGCTGCGCCTGCGCTCTTCTTCGGCACGCCGATCGACTGCTGGACGGCGGTGAAATGGCCGTCGAGCACCTTCGAGCCCGGCTGCTTCTGCGCTTCGGCGAGGAGCCCGGGCTTGAGGCCCGCGAGCGCGTCGAGCTTCTGCTCGTTGAACAGCTTCACCGAGGCCGGAATGCCCTCGGCGCGCACGAGCTGCGCGCTCTTCAGCGTGCGCGAGAGGTAGAGGTCGTACGCGCTGCGGCCGCTCACGGCGATGCGCACGCCCGGCCGGTCGACGTCGGCGAGCGAGCGCAGCGACGAGCCCGCCGGCACCAGATAGGTCGCCGGAAGCTCGAGGTAGGCGCTGCTGAACTCGATCACGTTGGCGCGCTCGGGCTCGTTGGCGATGAAGCCGGCATCGACCGCCGCGTCGCGGATGGCGTCGGCGGTCTTGCCGGCGCTGTCGAAGCTCACGTATTCCACCGGCACGCCCAGGCGCTTGGCGAGCTCGGCCGCGAGCTCGGCCGCGATCCCCTTCGGCGCGCCGTGCGGCGAGCCCGGGTTCACGAGCAGGAAGTTGCTGTGGTTGATGCCGACGCGGAGCTTGCCGCTTGGGGCAAGCTCGGCGCGGGCCGCGGGCGTGGCTGGCTGGCTCATGGCGAAGGTGACCGATAGGAGGAAGAGGGCCGTGCATGCTAGCGCGCTGCGGATCATCTAGGTGTCCATCCCTTTCGAAACAGCGTTGTGTTGGTCGTGTGGGCGCACTATCGCGCCTGGGCCGGGCGCCCGTGACGGGGCTGGTAGACCCCCAGTTTGCCTCCGCCGGGAAGCGTGACCTCGGTCAGCAGTCCCCAACCTCGGTCCGCCACGGGGCTGCAGGAAATGCCGCGCGTTTTCATCTCGCCGACGAACGCGGCGACATCGTCGCACATGAGGTAGAGCTCGTGCCGCCCATTCTCGGTCGCCGGGTGCACGGCGATTTCCGCGGGGGGCAGGGCGAAGATCAGCCATCCGCCGCCCGCGTCGACGCTGCCCAGCTTGAGCACGTCGCGCAGGAACGCCCGGTCCGCTTCGGCGTTGGAGCTGTAGATGATGGCGTGGGCTCCGGTCAGCATTCCAGCTCCTCGTACGCATCGTAGCTGAAGCGCGGCGTGCATATCGCGAGGAAGACGAGATCGCGAGCGCCCGTATTCGCGATCCGCTGGCGGCACGCGGGAGGGATGAGCACCACGTCGCCGGGGGCGACGTCCCTCGGCTCGCGGTCTCCGACCTGGGCGCGGCCGGTGCCTTCCAGAATTACGTAGCGCTCGGTGGTGCCGCTGAGGCGGTGCCACCGCGTGGTGGCGCCGGGAGGAACGCGGGCGCGGGCGATCGACACGGCGGGATCCTCCGGCGTGTTGGACCACTCGCTGAGGAAGCAGCCCTCCGAGAGGTAGACCTCCTCCCGGGTCATGGCAGCAGCGCCATGAGCCAGCTGTCGACGAACTGGCCGTCTATGCACATGTGCCGCTTGCACAGCCCCTCGGTGACGAAGCCGAAGCTCTCGTAGAGGCGCTTGGCAGGCTCGTTGTCGACCCGCACCGTGAGCTCGATGCGGCGCATGCCGCTCGCCTTTGCCGCCGTGAGGGTGGCTTGCATCAGGGCGCGGCCAACGCCGTTGCCGCGATGCTCGCGGATCACCCCCATGCCGAGGACCCCGCAGTGCCGCTGCGTGGAGCGCGGCCGCACGGCGACGTCGCACCATCCCACCACATTGCCGTCGGCCACGGCGACGAAGTGCGGCGCGCCGCCGGCGATGTTGTCCCGCACGTATTTTCTGGTGTCCGCCTCGGGCGGTGCCTCGAGCAGCGCGAGGTACTTCCGCTCGCGCGCTACGCTGTCGATCGCGGCGCGGAAGCCCTCGATATGCATTTCGCCGATCGGCACGACGAGGAAAGAACGCTCGCTCAATCTACCTGCCGTAGGTCTTTTCCCAGTTTTTCCCGTCCTTGCGCACGATGGTCATATCCTCGAGCGTGCCTTCATCGAGGCAGCGTGCATTCACGCTGTAGCCGTCGGGGTGCGAGCGCGGGACGTAGAACGATTTCACGCCGCACACCGAGCAGAAAAGGTGTCGCGCGGTGCCGGTGTTGAACTGGTAGGTGGTGAGCGCGTCGGCGCCCGAGACGAGCTTGAAACGCTCCTTCGGCACGATGAGGTGAAGGTAGCCCGCTCTCGTGCACATCGAGCAGTTGCACTCGGTGACCTGGACGCTCGTGGGCGCGACGACCTCGAATCGCACGCGTCCGCAATGGCAGCCCCCCCGATGGGTAACCATCGGGCAACACTACCCCAAAACTCGGCCTAGGCGGCGCGGCGCGCGCGCAGGAGCGGCTCGATCTCGCCGGCCGGGCCGGGGGCAGCAAAGAGGTCGCCCTGGAATACGCGGCAGCCGGCCTCGGCCAGGAAGTCGCGTTGGGCGTGAGTCTCGACGCCTTTGGCCACGACGTCGAAGTTGAGGCCGCGGGCGAGGGTGATCAGCGCCTTGGCGAGACCGGCGCGCTCGGCGTCGACCGGCAGGCCGGCGACGAGCTTGCGGTCGATGCACACGGCGCTCGCGCGCACGTGCTGCAGCATGGGAAGCGACGCATAGCCGGTGCCGAAGTCGTCGACCCCGAGGCGCGCGCCGGTCGCGGCCACCCCGGCGAAGTTCTCCTCGAGCTGCTCGGGCATCTGGCGCAGCAGCGTCTCCGGGACCTCGATCATCAGGGACTCGGGCGGCAGCGCGCTCGCCTCGAGCGCGGCGCGCACCTCCGTGGCGAGCGAGGCGTGGCGCAGCTGCCGCGCGGTGATGTTCACCACCACGGTGAGCGGCTTGATGCCGGCGTCCAGCCAGCGCCGCCCCTGCATGCAGGCCTCGCGCAGCACCCAGGCGCCGATCGGGACGAGGAGCCCGGTATCGTCGGCGAGCGGCAGGAACGCCTCGGGCGCAAGCACGCCGTAGCGTGGATGGCGCCAGCGCAGCAGCGCCTCCGCGCCGACCACCTGGCGCGTGCCGATGTCGATGCGCGGCTGGTACACGAGGAAGAGCTCGCCGCGCCCGATGCCGACCTTCAGCTCGTCGGCGAGCGCGGCGGCGGCCGCCGCGTCCTGGTTCAGCACCACCGAGAAGAACTGGTAGCCGTTGCGGCCCGCCTCCTTGGCGCGGTACATCGCCACGTCGGCGAGCCGCAGCAGCGTCGCGACGTCGTGGCCGTCCTGCGGCACGCAGGCGATGCCGACGCTCGCGCCGGACGAGACGGAGTGCTCGCCGATGCGGTAGGCCTTGGAGAGCTCGTAGACCAGCTTCTGCGCAACCGCGGCGGCCTCGCGCGGCTCGGCGATCTCCTGCAGCAGCACGCAGAACTCGTCGCCGCCGATGCGGGCGATGAAGTCGTCTCCGCGCACGCAGGCGCGCAGGCGCGAGGCGATCACCTTCAGAAGGCCGTCGCCCACGTCGTGGCCCAGGCCGTCGTTCACCTGCTTGAAGTTGTCGAGGTCGATGAACAGCACCGCCGCGGTCTTGTCGTGGCGCCGCGCGTGCGCAACGGCCTCTCGCGCGCGCTCCTGGAACATCGCGCGGTTCGGCAGCCCCGTCAGGGTGTCGTGGTGAGCCAGGAACTCGAGGCGCCGGGCGTCGTGCTGCAGCTGGATCGCGGCGAAGCGCAGATCCTCCTGCGCGCGCTTGAGCGCGGTGACGTCGTTGCCGAGCATGTAGAAGCCGAGCACCGCGCCGTCCGGCGCGAGGTGCGGGACGCACGCCACCTGCAGGGTACGCTGGCGCCCGCCGGCGGCGGCATGCTCTCCCAAGGTGAACTCGAATTCGACCTCTTCGCCCGAGAGCACGCGCTCGATGTGCGGCTTCATGCGCGCGTGGATTTCCTCGCCGAACACCTCGGCGACGGTGTACCCGTGCATGCGCTCCTGCGGGATGCCGAACCAGTCGTCGTAGGTGCGGTTGCTGAAGCGGAAGCGGCTCTCGCGATCGAGGTAGGAGATGAGCGCGGGCACGCTGTTGGCGACCAGGCGCAGCCGCTCCTCGCTTTCGCGCAGCGCCCGCTCGACCCTCGCGGTGCGCAGCATCGAGCGGCGCGTGATCAGGACCGCGATGCACAGGAGCAGCGCCGAGCCGGCGACGAGCGCGTCGAGCAGCACGCCCGGCGGCCAGGGCATTCCGGCCAGGACGCCCCGCATCCCAAGCGTGATCTCGGCGCCCGAGGCGGCGATCAGCACCAGCGCGCCGAGGATGACGAGCAAGGGTGCGAGCGGAAGGAGTCGGCGAATCATCGTCGGATCAGTAGCCTCGAAGAGTATCTTGAGCGTGCATGTTTGCAGCCGCAACGGAAATATTCCACGTAGCCCGGTCTACGCTGTCGCCGATGCGCGCGAGCGATGTAGAGGATTCGCTACGAGGATTTCGCCGCGACTTTCCCTTCTGTCCAACGCAAGCTGCGCGACGGGCTGTCGCCGCGCGTTGACGGGGGATGTCGCTGGCAGTCCTATAATTAGCCCATGACCTACGTCGTGACCGAAGACTGCATCAAGTGCAAGCACATGGACTGCGTGGAGGTTTGTCCCGTCGACTGCTTCTACGAAGGCGACAACATGCTGGTGATCCACCCCGACGAGTGCATCGACTGCGGGGTGTGCGAGCCCGAATGCCCGCCGGCGGCGATCCTGCCCGACTCCGATGGCAAGGCGGAGAAGTGGCTCAAGCTGAACGCCGACTTCTCGGGCAAGTGGCCCAACATCACGCGCAAGGGCACGCCGCCGCCCGACGCCGACGCCTGGAAGGGCGTCCCGGACAAGTTCGAGAAGTACTTTTCGCCGGAGCCCGGCAAGGGCGAGTAACGGCTCCGTATCGAAAGTGTGTCTAAGTGTTGCCGGGCCGACGCTTCGGGCGCGGACAGGAATATGATTTGCGCTCATGCGATCCAGCCTACTAACCCTTGCGCTTGCCGCGCCGTTTCTCGCGGCTTGCGCCTCCTTCGACGGCTATAACCTGACGCCGGGACAGTCGAACGCCGAGGAGGTCGAAAAAGTGATGGGCGCCCCGGCCGAGAAGCGCGCCGGACCCGGCGACGAAACCTGGTACTACTACCCGCGCCAGCCCTATGGCCGCAAGGTGTTCGTGGCGCGCATGGCCCCCGACGGGCGCCTCATCGCGCTCGAGCAGCGGCTGAACGACGAGAACGTCGCGAGGATCGTCCCGAACACCACCCGCGCCGAGCAAGTGCGCGACCTTTTCGGGCCGCCCTACCAGGTACAGCGCTTCGACAAGATGGAGCGCGATGTCTGGAGCTGGCACATGCGCCGCTACGGCGATCCCGGCATCCCGGTCGCGCTTGCCGTCCAGATGTCGATGGACGGCGTGGTGCGCGAGGTGTATATCATCGACGAATCTCGCCCGGGCAGCGGCTTCGGAGTCTTCGGGGGTGGCGGAGGAGGAGGAGTCGGCGTTGGCATCGGTTTCTAAGACCTGCACAGCATTTGTTTTCGTCGCCGTCCTGACGGCAGCCGGGTGCGCGAGCTTCGATGGGCGCGGTCTCCAGCCCGGACAATCGAGCGCTGCGGACGTCGAGCGAGTCATGGGCGCGCCGGCCGAAAAGCGCCAGGTCGGTGCCGAAACCTGGTATTTCTATTCGCGCCAGCCCTACGGACGGGTAATGTACGTCGCGCGCGTCGCATCCGACGGACGGCTGGTGGCGCTGGACCAGCGCCTGAACGACGCGACCGTCGCGAAGATCGTCCCCAACAGCACCCAGGCCGGGGACGTGCGCGACCTCCTCGGGCCGCCGTACACGGCGGTCCGGTACCCGGGCCTCGACCGCGACATCTGGACCTGGTGGATGCGCCACTACGGGGATCCCGGCGTGCCGGTCGAGCTCGTGGTGCAGATGTCGCCCGATGGCGTGGTGCGCGAGGTCTACCTGCTTCAGCAGGGTGGCGGCCAGCGCCGCGGCTAGCGATGCGCCTGCGCCTCCTCCTCGCGCTCGCCGTTGCCGCCGCAACGGCGGCCGGCTGCGCCACTTCCAGGAATCTGCAGCCGGCGCAATCGACCCGCGCCGACGTCGAGGCGGCCCTCGGACAGCCGGCAGAAGTTCGCCCCCGCAGCGACGGCGAGACCTGGCTCTACTACCCGAACCAGCCTTTCGGCCGCAAGGTGCAGGTCGCGCGGGTCGCGCCCGACGGCAAGCTTATCGCGGTGGAGCAGCGCCTGAGCGAGGAGTACATCGCGAAGCTGATCCCGAACCAGAGCAGCCGCGACGACGTGCTCGCGCTCTTCGGGCGGCCCTACGAGCGGCTCAACGTGCCGCGCATGGAGCGCGACATGTGGACCTGGCACATGCGCCAGTACGGCACCCTGAAGGCGACCCTGAACGTGCAGATGTCGCCCGACGGCGTAGTGCGCGAGGTCTACGTACTGGACGACAACGACACCAGGGACGGAAAGAAGAAATAGTCAGACGAGCTTGCGCAGCTCCGTCTTCAGCACCTTGCCGTAGTTGTTCTTCGGCAGCGAGTCGACGAAGCGGTATTCCCGCGGACGCTTGAAGCGCGCGATGTTGTCGAGGCACAGCGCGTCCAGATCGGCCTGTTCCACCACGCCGCGCGCGACGATGAAGGCGATCACCTCCTCGCCCCATTCCGGGTGGCGGCGGCCCACCACCGAGCATTCCGCCACCGCCGGGTGGCGCAGCAGCACCTCCTCGATCTCGCGCGGATAGATGTTGGAGCCGCCGGAGATGATCATGTCCTTCGAGCGGTCGCGAATGGTGAGGAAGCCTTCGGCGTCGAGGCTGCCGACGTCGCCGGTGTGCAGCCATCCGCCGCGCAGCGTCCTCGCGGTCGCCGCGGCGTTTTCCCAGTAGCCCGCCATCACGCAATCCGAGCGCGTGACGATTTCCCCGGCCTCGCCGGCGGGAAGCTCGCGGTCGTCCTCGTCGAAAATCTTCACTTTCACACCGGTGCGGGCAATACCACAGGTGTCCAGATGGGTACGCCTCTCGTGCTCCAGCTGGGAAAGACCTGTTATGGTCATCGGCGCTTCCCCCTGGCCGAAGAGCTGGTACAGCCGCGGGCCGAAGAGCTCGATGGCGCGCAGGCAGTCGGCGACGTACATGGGCGCGCCGCCGTAGGTGATCGTTTTCAAACCGCGCGGTGTACGCGCCGCGGGGCTCGCGAGCAGGCGCACGATCATGGTCGGCGCGGCAAAGAACGAGGCGTTCGGCCAGCGCTCGAGCAGCTCGAAAATCTCGGCGGGGTCGAACTGGCCGCTCTCGGGGATCACGTTCACCGCGCCGGCCACGAAGTGCGGCAGGCCGTAGAGCCCAGAGCCGTGCGAGAGCGGGGCGGGATGCAGCGCCGCGTCGGTCGGGGCAAGGCGGTCGATGTCGGCGAAATAGGCCTGGGTCTGGAACAGCATGTTGCGGTGGGTGAGCACCGCCCCCTTGGGCACGCCGGTGGTGCCGCTGGTGTAGAAAAGCCACGCCGGCTCGTCCGGCTCTACTTCCGCAGGAACCGCCTCGTCCATCAACAGGTTTTCATCCAGGGCCCTGCCGCTCGGGATGGCCGCGGCGAGATCCGGGCTTGTGAAGCAGACCTTGGCGCCCGAGTTCTCGAGGATGTAGGCGAACTCCTTGGCGTGGAGCTTCGCGTTCATCGGCACCGCGGTCATGCCGGCGTGCCAGCAGGCGAATAGGACCTCGTAGAACTCCGGGCAGTTCTTCATCGCCAGCGCGACGCGGTCGTGCGGCTTTAGGTTTAGTTTCTTTTTAAAACCAGAAGCGATCCTGCTTACGCGCTGCGCCATTTGTCGATACGAGCGCACCGGCGTGGCGCCGAGCGCGAGCGCGGGCCGCTCAGGCAGCCAGCGGGCGCTGCGCAGAAGAAGCTGTACCAGATTCATGCAGGCCGAAGAGGCGGGCGGCGTTGCGCGTGGTCTCGGCGGCGAGCTCCTCGACGGGACGGCCGAGCGCGCGGGCCACGGTGCGCGCGATGTGCGGCAGGAAAGCGGGCTCGTTCCGGCGCGCCCTGGGCTGCGGCCGCAGGTCGCGCGGGGTCAGATAGGGGGCGTCGGTTTCGAGGACCAGCCTTTCTTTGGGAATTTCCTTGACGAGGTCCAGGAGGTGGCGCCCGCGGCGCTCGTCGCAGATCCAGCCGGTGATGCCGACGTAGAGGTCGAGCTCCAGGTACGCGCGCAGCTCGTCGCGTTCGCCAGTGAAGCAGTGTGCCACCGCCTGCTTCACGCCGTGGTGCTTCAGGATCTCGTAGAACCGCGGGTGCGCGTCGCGCGAGTGCAGAAAAAGGGGCTTGTTCAAGGACAAGCCAAGCTCGAGCTGCGCGACGAACCATCTTTCCTGGTCCGGGTGCGGGGAGTAGTTGCGGTTGAAGTCGAGGCCGCACTCGCCGAGCGCGACGATGCGCGGGTGGACGGCGAGGCTGCGCAGCGCAGGGATGGTCTGCGGGCCGCAGTCGCGCGCATGGTGCGGATGCACGCCGACGGTCGCGTGGAGGTCGAACTCCTCGGCGATGCGGATCGCGGCCATGCTTTCGTCCACGGTAGTGCCGGTGACGACGATTCGCGTCACCCCGGCCTGGCGCGCGCGCTCGATCGTCTGCGGCAGATCCTGCGAAAAGGCCGAATGCGAGAGATTCGCGCCGATGTCGAAAAACAAGTCGCGTTCCCCCGGCTATTCCCTCATGCCGAGGCGCAGCGCGAGCTTGAAGTACAGCGCGAACTGCGCGCGGACGAACGCCTCGGTCTCCTGTGGGCTGCGCACCGCGGGCATCCCGCCCAGCCTTTCGTTGCCAGCGATCCAGTCGCGGTCGTGCGCAAGCTGCGCCATTACCTTGCTCCAGCGCTCGACTACCTCGCGCGGCAGCTCGCGCGGCCCGGCGAGCGCCGACCAGCCAACGAGGTTCTCCATCTCCGGCCAGCCGGCGCTGCGAGCGGTCGGCACGTCGGGCAAATCCTTCAGCGGCGCCGGCATCGTGGTCATGAGCGCACGCATTGCGCCGGACCTGAAGTGGGCGAGGAGCGCGCCGACGTTGGTGCACGCGAACTGAACGTCGCCGCCGAGCAGCGCGGCGATGAGCTCGCCCGAGCCCTTGTACGGAATGCCTACGGCCGCGTCCTTCGGCAGGCCGACCAGCGTGAACAGATACTGCGGCCCGAAATTCTGGATGGTGCCGGCGCCCACGGTGGCGAAGTTGAGCTTGCCGGGCTGCTTGCGGATTTCGTCGACCAGGCCTCGCATCGTTCCGTACGGCGAATCGGCCTTCACCGCGCAGACCAGCGGGTTGACCTCCAGCGTCGAGAGGAGGGTGAAGTCGCTCCACTGGTAGGGGGTGTTGCGGTCGGTGGCGGGGAGGATCACGAGCGACGCGATGCGCCCAAGGAGCAGCGTGTAGCCGTCGGGCGCGGCGTTGCGCACCGCCTGACTGCCGATGGCGCCGGAAGCGCCCGGCTGGTTCACGACGAGGATCCTGCCGGCGAGCTGGCGGGCAGCATGCTCGGCCAGGTTGCGCGCCGAAATATCGGCGTCGCTGCCCGCGGTATAGGGGACGACGAGCGTGATCGGCCGCGAGGGGTACTGCGCATACGCTGCCTCTGTGACAAGAATGAGGAATGCGAGCGGCAGCGAGATGAAGGAAAAAGAAAGTGCCCGAGTCATTCGCTCCCCGGCGGCAAGCCGAGCCCCATGCGGATCTTGAGGCCCTTGATCGTCTCCTTGACGGTGCCGGAAAGCGGCAGGCTCACGCGCGCGAGGTCCGCCTCGTGCAGCACGATGCTCATGTCCTTTTCGGCCCACGGCATGCCGGAACGCTCGGCGCCATGGTCCATCGCCCAGTTCTGCGCGCTGCCATGGTGGAGCGCGGCCTGCAGGCGCGCGCGGTCGACGCCGAGCGCTTCGCCCAGGGCGAGGCCTTCGTCGTTCGCCACGATGCACGACCAGAGGATCAGGTTGTTCACCATCTTGCCGACCTGCCCGGCGCCGGCCGCGCCGAGGTGAAAGATGTCCGAGGCGAAGGCGCCGAACGCAGGCCGGCAGGCCTCGAACGCCGCCTCGTCGCCGGCGCCGTAGATGAGGAGCTTGCCGGCGACGGCGGCGGCTTCGCCCCGGGCGAGCGGGATGTCGAGCAGCACGACGCCGAGCTCGCGCAGGCGCTCGGCGAGCCGCCGCGCGTAGCGCGGCGCGACCGTCGAGCCGAGCGCGACGATGAGCCCCGGGCGCGCGGCCTGCGCGATACCCTCGGCGCCGAACAGCACGGCTTCGACCTCGTGATCGAAACCGACCACGACGATCGCGAGCTCGCTCGAGCGCGCCACTTCGCGCGGCGACTGGAGCACCGCTACGCCGAGCCCGCTCGCGGCGTGCCGGGCCGGCTCGAGCGGGTCGTAGCCGGAGACGCTGTAGCCCATGGAGAGAAGGTGGCGCGCCATCGGCGCCCCCATTCTTCCGAGGCCGAGAATTCCGACTCTGCTTATTGCTGTCATTGCGCTGACTGGGCAGTATAGTAGACGCCATGAAAATCATTACCCGCCTCGTTTTTTGCACCATTGCGCTTGTCAATGCAACCTCGGCGCTCGCGCAGAGCTGGCCGCAGCGCCCGGTGAAATTCGTCCTTTCGCTCGGTCCCGGCTCGGGCGCCGACATCGGTGCGCGCCTCTACGCGGACCGCCTGACCAAGCTGTGGGGCCAGCCCGTCGTGGTGGAGAACCGCCCCGGCGGCGACGGCGTCATCGCGATCAACGCCGTCATCCAGGCGAAGGACGATCACACGCTGCTGTGGGGCCCGACGGCGAACTTCGTCGGCCACCCCTACAGCCTGGAGAGCATGCCCTACGACCCGAAGGAGCTCGTGCCCGTCGCTCGCGTCACCGGCACGGTGGTCACGCTCGGTGTGCCGGCGAACATGAACGTCGGGTCGCTGAAGGAGCTCCTCGAGACCGCGAAGCAGAAGAAGGGCTGGCTCAACTGGACCACCGCGGTGACGATGACCGACATCATCCTCGAGGGCTTCCTCAAGAGCCAGGGCATCGACGCGGCGCAGGTGCGCTACAAGCAGCCGGCGGAGGCGGTGAACGACCTCATCAGCGATCGCATCCAGCTCTACAGCTCCGCATACGCCATCGTGCGGCCGCAGGTGCAGGCGGGGAAGGTCAAGCTGCTCGCGGTGCAGGCGCGCCACCGCGTGCCGGGGCTCGACCTGCCTACAGTGGCGGAAGCCGGCTTCCCGGGGCTCAACTTCGAGGGGCTGGTCGGCATCATCGCCGCGCGCTCGAGCAACCTGCCCAAGGCGGCGAGCGACCGAATCGGCGCCGACATCAAGACGGTGTCGAAGGATCCGTTCGTCGCGGATCGCCTCGCCGCGACTGCCCAGCTCAACACGCCGGGTACTGCGGCGGAATTCGCCGCCTCGATCGACGAACAGGTGAAGCAACTCGCCGACTCGGCGAAGCTCCTCGGCCTCAAGCCGAAGCAGTAGAAATCACTAGAGTTTTTTGAGGCGGTAGAGAAGCTCGAGCGCTTCCCGCGGGCTGAGCTCGTCGGGGTTCAGCTTGGTCATTTCCTCGCGCAGCGGGTCGGCGTCCGGCTCTTTCTCCGCCTGCTGCGTTTTCGCGAACAGGTCGGCCTGGTTGCCGCGCGTAATGCTCGATTCCTCGAGCAGCTGGAGATATTTCTTCGCCTGCCGGATGACGGGCCTGGGCACGCCGGCGAGGCCGGCGACCTGCAAGCCGTAGCTCTGGCTCGCCGGTCCTTCCTCGACCGCATGGAGAAACACCACCGTGTCCTTGTGCTCGACCGCGTCGAGGTGAACGTTGGCGATCTCCTTGTACTCGAGCGCGAGGCGGGTGAGCTCGAAGTAGTGCGTGGCGAAGAGGCTCATGCTCCTGTTCTTCTCCACCAGGTGCTTGGCGATCGCCCAGGCGAGCGACAGGCCGTCGAACGTCGAGGTGCCGCGCCCGACCTCGTCCATGAGCACCAGGCTCTTCTCGGTGGCGTTGTGCAGGATCGCGGCGCTCTCGGTCATCTCCACCATGAACGTCGAGCGCCCGCCGGCGAGGTCGTCGGCCGCGCCGATGCGGGTGAAGATCTGGTCGATCGGCCCGATGCGGGCCGCCCCGGCCGGCACGTACGCGCCGATGTGCGCCATCAGCGTGATCAGCGCGACCTGGCGCATGTAGGTCGACTTGCCGCCCATGTTCGGCCCGGTAATGAGGAGCAGCCGCCGCGTCGGCGCGAGCCTGCAGTCGTTGGCGATGAAGCTTTCGATCCCGCCCTCGACCACCGGGTGGCGCCCGCCCTCGATCTCGATCACTTGCTCGTCGACGAAATGCGGCCGCACGTAGTTGCGCTTCACTGCAATCGAGCAAAAACTGGACAGGACGTCGGCCAGCGCCAGCGCTTTTCCGATCCTCTGAAAAGAGGGTACGTGCGGTTGGAGCGATTCGATCAGCCCGTCATAGAGCGACCTCTCGAGCGCGAGCGCCCGGTCGCGCGCCGAGAGTGCCTTGTCCTCGAACGCCTTGAGCTCGGCCGTGATGTAGCGCTCGGCGTTCTTCAGCGTCTGGCGGCGCCGGTAGTCGAGCGGGATCTTCTCGGCGTGCGAGTTGGTGACCTCGATGTAATAGCCGTGCACCGAGTTGTATGCCACGCGCAGGTTCGGAATCCCGGTGCGCGTGCGCTCCCTGGCCTCGAGCGCCACCAGGAACTCGCCCGCGTTCGACTGCAGGCCGCGCAGCTCGTCGAGCTCGACGCTGTAGCCGTCGGCGATGACCCCGCCGTCCTGCACGCGCGCGGCCGGTTCTTCTCTTATTGCTCTTGAAAGTAGATCGAGGCAGCTCCGCGGAATCTGAAGATCGGCCCGCATTTGGACGAGCAACGGCGATAGCTCGGGGAGCGCCTTCACGACATCGGGCAGAAGCTCGAGCGTTTCGCGCAAACCGGCGAGCTCGCGCGGGCGCACGCTCTTCAGCGCCAATCGCGCCGTGATGCGCTCGACGTCCGATACCCTGCGAAGGATGGATTGAACCGCGGCGCCGTGCTTTTCAAGGCACGCCACCGCCTCGTGGCGGGCGACCAGCGCGCTTCGGTCCCGCAGGGGATGGTGCAGCCAGTGCCGCAGCAGCCGGCTGCCCATGCCGGTGGCGCATTCGTCGAGCAGCGAGAAGAGCGTCGGCGCGGGCTCGCCGCGCAGGGTCTCGGTGAGCTCGAGGTTGCGGCGCGTGGCGGCGTCGAGGCGCACGTATTCGCCCGCGCGCTCCGCGGTGACCGCGGTGACGTGGGCGAGCGCCTGTCCCTGCGTCTTGCCTGCGTACTCGAGGAGCGCGCCGCAGGCGCCGATGGCGAGCGTCAGGTCCTCGCAGCCGAAGCCCGCGAGCGTGCCGGCGCCGAGCTGCTTGAGCAATTTTCTTTTTCCATTCTCGGCGTCGAACTGCCACGGCGGCAGGCGGGTCACGAAGTAACCGTCCAGGTGGGCGTCTTCCGAAACCAGGACCTCGGCGGGGTCGATGCGCCGCAGCTCGTTCTCGAGCGCCTGCGGCGCGATCTCGGCGACGCGCAGCGTGCCGCTCGCGAGGGAGAGCCAGGCCAGGCCCACGCCGCTTTTGTCTCTGCTCAGGGCTAGAAGAGTATTTTCCGACTTGTCCTCGAGCAGCGCGGGATCGGTGAGCGTGCCCGGCGTGACGATGCGCGTCACCTGCCGGTCGACCGGGCCCTTGACGAGCGCGGGGTCGCCGATCTGCTCGGCGATCGCCACCGACTGTCCGAGCTTCACCAGCTTGGCGAGGTAGCTTTCCACCGAGTGCACCGGCACGCCGGCCATCTTGACCGGAGCGCCGGCCGAGGCGCCGCGCTGCGTCAACGTGAGGTCGAGCAGGCGCGAGGCCTTCTCCGCGTCGTCGTAGAAGAGCTCGTAGAAGTCCCCCATCCGGTAGAACACCAGGATGTCGGGGTGCTCGCCCTTGATGCGGAAGTACTGCTGCATCATCGGGGTATGCTCTAACTGCCTATCGTTCAAGGCGTTTTCTCGATTCTACCCAGGCGCAGTCCGCGCCGAGGCGGCCGTCAGGACGGATTGTAGTGGCGCTCGCGGAACCGGTGACGCCTTCACGTGCGCGTCCTGAGAATAGGCTCGGGCACACCGCTTGCCTCCTATAAGCGCTTCAATCTCACACATGGCCAAGCCCCCCCATCGCGAGGAGTCGCTTCGAGGAAGCGACGAGCGCTTTCGCCTTCTGGTGGAGAGCGTTCAAGACTATGCCATCTTCATGCTCGATCCCGAGGGGCGGGTCCTGACCTGGAACGCCGGCGCCGAGCGGATCAAGGGCTACAGCGCCTCGGAGATCATCGGGCAGCACTTCAGCCGGTTCTATCCGCCCGAGGCGGGCGACTTCCCGGCGCATGAGCTGCAGGTCGCCGCGGCACAGGGACGCTTCGAGGACGAAGGCTGGCGCGTCAGGAAGGATGGATCGCGCTTCTGGGCGAACGTCGTCATCACCGCGCTCTTCGGTCCCGACCAGAAGCTGGTCGGATTTGCGAAAGTCACGCGCGACCTGACCGAGCGGCGCGAGCACGAGGACCGTCTGCGGCAGAGCGAGGAGCGGTTTCGCCTGCTCGTCGAGGGGGTGAGCGAGTACGCGATCTTCATGCTCGACGTCAATGGCGTCGTGGAGACCTGGAATGACGGCGCCAGCCGGATCAAGGGGTACCGTCCCGAGGAAATCATCGGGCAGCACTTCAGCAAGTTCTATCCCGAGGACGCCGTGGAGAGCGGCTGGCCGGAGCACGAGTTGCGCGTGGCGGCGGCGGAGGGGCGCTTCGTCGACGAAGGCTGGCGCTTGCGCAAGGACGGCTCGAGGTTCTGGGCGCACGTCAACATCACGGCCTTGCGCGACGACTCCGGCCGCCTGCGCGGATTCGCCAAGCTGACGCGAGACCTGACCGAACGAAAGCGCACCGAGGCCCTCGAGGCGAGCGGCGCGGAGCGCGAGACGATGCTCGAGGCCGAGCGCAACGCGCGCATGCTGGCTCAGCGCAGCGCCCGGATCAAGGACGAGTTCCTGGCGACCTTGTCGCACGAGCTGCGCACGCCTTTGAATGCCATCCTGGGATGGACGCAGCTGCTGCGCAGCCGCGGCGCATCCGAGCCGGTGGATCTCGACCGGGCCATGGAGATCATCGAGCGCAATGCGCGCGCGCAGGTGCGGCTCATCGACGACCTGCTCGACCTGAGCCGCATCATGTCCGGGCGGTTCAGGCTCGATGTCCAGCAGGTATCGCTGGGAGACATCGTGAGGAGCGCGCTCGATTCCATCGAGCCGACTGCCAGGACGAAAGGCGTGCGGGTGGAAAGCGTTCTCGACCCGCGCAGCGTGGTCGTTGCAGGCGATCCGGCTCGCCTGCAGCAGGTCTTCTGGAATCTGCTGAGCAATGCAGTGAAGTTCACGCCGAAGGGCGGAAAGATCCAGGTCGTGCTGCAGCGGGTGAACTCGCACATCGAGTTCAGCATCAGCGACACCGGGATTGGAATCCCGGCTGCCTTCCTGCCTCACGTATTCGAGCGGTTCTCGCAGAAAGACAGCTCGACGCACCGGGAGTACGGCGGGCTGGGGCTCGGACTCGCAATCTGCAAGCAGCTGGTGGACATGCACGGCGGCTCGATCCAGGCGAAAAGCATGGGCGAAGGCCACGGCGCGACGTTCGTCGTCACGCTTCCGCTCGTCATCCTCGGGAAGGAAAGGGATCCGGCCGCACGCGTGCACCCGACCGCCGGAGAGCTCTCAGAGGTGGTTCCCATGCCCAGGCTCGATGGCGTACGGGCCCTCATCGTCGACGACGAAGCCGATGCGCTCGAGCTCATCCGGCGGGTCCTGGAAAATCAAGGTGCGCATGTCACCACGGTACGCTCGGGTGACGAGGCACTGCGCCTGCTCGAGAGCCACACGCCGGATGTGCTGATCAGCGATATCGGCATGCCGAGCATGGACGGATACCAGTTCATGCGGCGCATGAGGGCGGCCGAGCCCAAGGAGCGCCGGATCCCCTCCCTCGCGCTCACGGCCTTCGCGAGGCCGGATGACCGCAAGCACGCGATCCTCGCCGGCTACCAGGCGCACCTGGCAAAACCCTTCGACATGGCCGAGCTTGCGATCGTGGTGGCGGGGCTGGTCGGGCGAACGTAGGAGCTGTGGTCGCTCCTATTGCAGGCCGGCTCCCGGATCCGTGTACACGAAGCGCCCGCCGATCATGGTCGCGACCGGCTTGATGGATTCGATCTCCTTTTCGGGCACGCTGAGATAGTCCGCCGAGAGCACCACGAGATCGGCGAGCTTGCCGTTCTCGATCGACCCTTTCACGTTGTCCTCGAAGGTGAGCCTGGCGTTGTTGATCGTGAAGAGCCTTAGCGCATCCTCGCGCGTGATGCGCTGGCTCGCGCCGTAGACGCCGTCGGAGATGGTGTCGCGGGTGATGAAGTGATACATCGCCCAGAAAGGATTGTAGGGAATCACCGGCGAGTCGGTCCCGCCGCCGACGAGGAAGCCCTGATCGAGGAAGGTGCGAACCGGCGTCACCTGCTCGGCGCGCGCACGACCCCAGTACTTCGCCATCGAAGGCGCCGCGAGGTAGAGGTGGTCCTGCGCCGAGACGGCAATGCCCAGCGCCTTCACGGTCGGGAACTGGTCCGGCCGGGCGATGAAGTAGTGCTCGATCGTCCAGCGCTTTCCGGCGATCGGGCGCTCGGCGTTCGCGGCCTGGTACGCGTCGAGCACCTCGTCCACCGCCGCGTCGCCGACGGCGTGCGTGGCGACGCGCCAGCCCAGCCGATTGAGCTCGCGCACGACCGGGATGTACTGGCTTGGAGGCACCACCTGGATGCCGCGGAATCCTCCGCCGCGCCCGTAAGGCTCGGCATAGGGCTCGCGCATGTGGCCGCCCTCGAAGCCGCCGTCGACCAGCGTCTTCATGCCGCCGATCCTCAGCCATTCGTCGCCTTCGTCCGGGCGCACGTTCCACGATGCGATGGTCGCCTGCACCTTTTCCACGCTCGAGAAGTCGTAGATGCGCATCAGGTAATTCACGCGCATGGTGAGGCGCCCCTGGGCCTTCAATTGCTGGAACATGCGGTAGGGTCCGATTACGTCCGGGCCGAACTGGAAGCCGCCCGGGATGCGGATGCCGGTGAGGCCGGCGGCGTTCAGGAGCTTCATCTGCGTTTCCAGCGCCTCGGGGCTGAGCTTGGGCGGCGGCGGCAGCGCGACGAGGCTGCGCGCGGTGTCGACGAGCTCGCCGTTGAGGCTTCCATCAGGGTCGTGGCCGATCTCGCCGCCCGGCGGGCTCTTGGTCCCGCGGCCGATGTTCCAGCGCGTTAGCGCGGCGGAGTTGAGGATGAACTCGTGCCCGCCGCGCACCAGCACTACGGGATTCCCGGGCGCGGCGCGGTCGAGCTCGATACGATGCGGCAGCCGCTTCTCGCGGAGCTGCGCCTCGTGCCAGTCCGCGTTGGAGACGATGAGCTCGCCGGGCGGCGTGCTCTTCGCTCGCGCCTCGACCGCGGCCAGCAGCTCGGCCATCGAGCGCGCCTTGGAGAGCTCGACGCCGGGTCCGCCGCCGGCGTTGTGCAGGTGGCCGTCGATCAGGCCCGGAATGACGCTGCGACCTTTCAGGTCGATCTGCTTCGTGTTCGGCCCGCCGCTCGCGCGAACCGCGTCGTTCGTGCCCACGGCGATGAACCGCTCGCCGCGGATCGCGACCGCCTGGGCGATGGAGAAGGTTGCGTCGACGGTGACGATCTTGCCGTTGTAGAGCACGAGATCCGCCGCTTCCCCGCTCTGCGGTGCGGGACTCGTGCTGCAACCAGCGCCAATCCCTGCGGCGAGCAGGATGGCTATGTGCCCGAGCTTCATTGCGGTTCTCATTTGACCTCACCCGGAACTTGAAAGGAAGCCTTCGCGGAACTGACGGCTCCCTTACGTCGCACGCGCGAGCAAGACAAGGTAATCGCCGCGCACTAGATTTGCTTGCCTCTGCATCCCGGTTCTAACAGCGCGAGGAGCTTCTCATGACGTCCCGAAGAGATTTCCTGGAAGGCACGTTGGTGGCAGGAGGGCTTGCGTATGCGGCGGGGAGCGCACACGCTCAGGGTCGGACCCGTTACGTCGACAAGCTGACCGACGATGCCGGGAAATACGCGGTCGCGCCGTTGCCGTACGGCTACGATGCGCTCGAGCCCGCCATCGACGCCCGCACGGTCGAGCTGCACTACAACAATCACCACAAACCCGCCGCCACGGCGGCGAATCGCGCAGAGGAAGAGCTGGCCAAGGCGCGCGAGAGCGGCCAGTTCGCTCTGGTGAAGCACTACGAGAAGGAGCTCGCCTACCAGCTCTCCAGCCACATCCTGCATACGATCTACTGGACCAACCTCGGCGGCAAGGGCGGAGAGCCGGGCGGCGACCTGGCGAAGGCGATCAACGCCGAATTCGGCTCCTATGCCAAGTGCAAATCGCAGCTCGCGGCCGTGGCGGGCGCGGTCGAGGCGTCAGGCTGGGGTCTGCTTGGCTACCATCCTTCGACGAGGAAGCTGATGATCCTCCAAGTCGAAAACCATCAGAAGCAGACGGCGTGGGGCGTCGTTCCGCTCCTCATGGTCGATGTCTTCGAGCACGCCTATTACCTCAAGTACCAGAACCGGCGGCCCGAGTACGTGAACAACCTGTTCAACGTCGTCAACTGGAACAACGTCGCGGAGCGCTACGCCTCGGCCCGAACCTATTCTGGTTGAATCCCGGCCGACTTGACGAGTTTCGCGAATTTGTCGTGCTCGGCCTTGGTGTAGGCCGCAAAGTCCTCGGGACTGCTCGCGATCGGCTCGGCGCCGAACTGGCTTAACCGCTCCTGCGTGTCGGCGAGGCCCACGACGCGCGAAATTTCCTGCTGGATGCGCGACACGACCTCGCGCGGCGTGCCCTTGGGGGCGTACATGCCATACCAGGCATAGGTCTCGTAGTCGGGATAGCCGGCCTCGATGGCGGTCGGCACGTCCGGCATCGACGGGTGGCGCGTCCTGCCTGCGATCGCGACCACGCGCAACTTGCCGGACTTGTAGTGCTGAAGCACCGTCAGCGTGCTGGTGAAGCCGGTCTCGATGTGACCGCCCAGCATGTCGACCATGATCTGCGAGCCGCCCTTGTAAGGGACGTGCTGCAGGTCGATGCCGGCGAGCTGCTTGAACTGCTCTCCGGCAAGGCGCGAAGAAGGCTCCGAGCTGCCGAAGCGGAGCTTCCCCGGGTTCGCCTTGGCAAAGGCGACCAGCGCCTTCAGGTCCTTGGCCGGCACCGCGGGCGTGATGACGATGACCCACGGCGAGCGTGCGATGAGGGTCACTGCCGCGACGTCGGCCACCGGGTCGAACGGCATCTTCGCCTGCAGGCTGGCATTGATCACGTGCGCCGCGACCACCACCACGAGGGTGTGGCCGTCGGGCGGCGACTTCAGCACCGCGTCGGTCCCGGTGATGCCGTTCGCGCCCGGGCGGTTCTCGACGAAGACGTTCTGTCCCCAGGCTTCGGCGAGCTTCTGCGCGAGCTGCCGGCTGATGATGTCGGTGCCGCCGCCCGGCGAGTAGGGAACGACGATTCGAACGGGCTTCGCCGGGAACTGCGCGTTCGCGGCGGCCGCGAACAGAACACCGGCGACGAAGAGCAGGGCGCGGAAGCTCACCGGGCGATTATCGCCTGCAACGACTACTCCCCTCTACGACGACAAGTACAAGGAGATCCGGATCAAGCCGCAGGCGAGGTAGCGAGCTCGGCGACGACGCGGCGCACGTCGACCGGGAGGAACGGCTTCTCGATCACCGGGCGGCCGCTCGCGGCGGCGAAGTCGCGCAGCGCGGAGGTAAGCGTATCTCCGGTCACGAAGATCACGCGCTCGGCGCGCTCGGGCCAACGCTCCTCGATCTGCTGGTACAGCGCGCGGCCGTCGAGGTCGGGCATGCGGATATCGGTGAGGATCACGTCGTAGCGCTCGCTGGCGAGGCGCTCCAGCGCCTCGCGCCCGGAGCTCGCGGTGACCACGCGATGGCGCGCCTCGGTGAGGATCTGGGTAAGTGCTTCGCGGATTTCCGCCTCGTCGTCGACCACGAGGATCCGGCGGCGTTGCGCGCTCGGCGCGCCTTCCGGCCCGGGTTCGGCGTGCGCGGGACCGACCGCCCCGACCGGCAGCGTGATGCGGAAGACGGCGCCGCCGTCGGGGGGGCAGTCGACCGTGAGCGTGCCGCCGTGAGCTTCCACGATGCCGAGGCTCACCGCCAGCCCCACCCCGGTGCCGACGCCGATAGGCTTGGTGGTGAAGTAGGGCTCGAACACACGCGCGCGCAGCTCCGCGGGAATGCCCGGTCCGCTGTCCCCGACGGTGATCCGGACTACCTCGAGGACCGGATCGTGGCGCGTGGTCACGCGGATGCAGCGCGATCCCGGGTGATCCTGCAGCGCATGCTGCGCGTTGATGACGAGGTTGAGCAGCACCTGGTGGAGCTGGTCCGCGTCGGCGTGGATCGGCGGCACGGCCGCGAGGTCGAGCGCCACTTCGATGCCGCTGGTGCGTACGGCATAGGCCGTGATGTCGAGCGCGGCGGTCACGACGTCGTTGATCGCGACGCGGCCTCGCTCGGGCCGCTGCTGGCGCGCCATGGCGAGGAAGGTGCGCACGATGCGCGCGCAGCGGTCGGCCGCGGCGCGGATCTTCACCGCCGCGGCCCGGGTGGCGGGATCGCCTTTCTCTTCGAGCATCACTGCCCGCGCCACCACGACCGAGAGCGGGTTGTTGAGCTCGTGCGCGACCCCGGCGAGGAGCGATCCGAGCGCCGCCAGCTTCTCGCGCTGGTACAGCGCTTCGCGCTGCCGCGCGAGCTCCTCCGCCGAGCGCTTCTCGTCGGTGACGTCACGCGCGATGGTCAGGACGTGCGGATTCCCCTGGTACTGCATCGGGATGGCGTGGACCTCGATCTCGCGGCTCGAGCCGTCCTTGCGCGTCTCGGTGATGCCGGCGTGGACCGGCTTCGCGGAATCGATGCAGCGCAGGACATCGGCCCGGTAGGAGGGGCCGGCGAGCCGGCTCGGCGTCGAAGCGAGGCGTTCCTCTTCGGAATAGCCGTACATCCGCCACAGCGCGGGATTGGCGTCGACCATCTCGGCCGCGGCGTTCCACAGCGCGAGCCCGTCGATCGAGGCGTTGAACATCGAGCGGTACTCCTCGGCGCTCGTCTCGAGCGCCTGCTGCACGCGCTCACGCTCGGCGATGTCCTGCCGCAGCCGGGTCTGGGTCGCGGCGACCCAGCTCGCCATGGCGTCGAAGGCGCGGCTGAGGCGCCCGAGCTCGTCCTTGCCGCCGAGATCGCTGCGCGCCGAGAGGTCTCCGGCGGCGAGCCGTTCGGCCGCGCGCACCAGCCGCGCGGTGCGCCGCGTGAGGAGAAAATGAACCAGCAGCCACATCGCGAGGGCGAGCGCGGTCACCCAGAGCGCCGAATAGAGCGACTGCTGCAGGACTTGCGCGCGCGCCTCGGCCTTCGCGCGCTTGAGATCGTAGGCGAGCAGCAGGCTGCCGGCGCGCGACGGGCGCAGCTGCTCGCGCTCGCTGCCCATCAGGATTCCGACGTAGCCGAGCAGCGCGTCGTCATCGGGGTCCTGGACGACCCGGGCATGGCGTTCGAGGACGGCGCGCCTGGCCTCGCCGGGATCGAAGTGGTCCACCGCTTCGGCAACCTCGCGTCCCAGCCAGGCGCGGCGGGTCGTGGCGATGACCGAGCCCCGGTCGTCGGTCAGGCAGACGTAGAGGTAGTCGTGGTTGTGCGCGAGCACCGCGATCTCGTGCTGCGCGACGGCCTGGTCGCCCTTGAGCAGCAGGTATTCGAGCGTGCTCTGCAGGCGCGACATCTCCTGCGCCAGGCGCTTGCGGCTCTCCTGCTCCGCGGCGCGCTCGGCACGCGGCACGTGGTACAGGAAATTGAAGGCGCTCAGCGTCGCCGCAAACCCGAGCAGGATGAGCGGCACGGTGAGCCTGAGCGACGCCGGGACGCGGAGCGTCACGGCGGCAGGTTGGCGAGCGGTGCCGGCGCCAGCACGCTCTCGATCTGCACCCCCTCGCGCAGCAGCTTCGCTTCGAGCATCAGCGTCATGAGCCGCCGTCCGGTCAGCGCGAGCTCGGGCACCGCTCCGCCCAGCATCCTGAGGTTTTCGTCCCGCGAAGGGATGTGCAGGCCTTTCAGGGCCTGGAGGAACTGCTCGCCGCTCGTCTGCTGGCGGATTCCCATGCGATGCGCCGAGCCGGCGGGATCGACCTTCATGTACTCGAGCGCGTGGAACCAGCCCGAGAGCAGCGCACGGACCGCGTTGGGCTGCTTTTCGAGCACGCTGGCGCGCACGGCGACGAGGTCGACGATCTCCCCCGGGATCTGGGTGCTGTCGAACAGCGTGGCGGCGCCGGCCCGGAGGAGCTGGCCGCGGTACGGATCGAAGGTGACCGCGCCGTCTACCTCGCCCTTCTCGAACGCGCTCGGCTGCTCGTTCGACTCCAGGTGCACCACCTTGACGTCTGCCGCCTGCATGCCGTTGAGCGCGAGCGCGCGGCTCAGCACGAAGGCGCCGAGGGCGCCGCTTTCCACCGCCACCGGCCTGCCCTTGAGATCCTGCATCGAGCGCATGCCGCGGCGGCCGACGACCGCGTCGGCGCCGTGGGACACGTCCACAACCAGAATGGCGCGCGGCTGCAGCCCGTCCACCGCGAGGCTGAAGAGCTCGTCCAGGCTGATCACCATGCCGTCGATCGCCTGGTTGCGATAGGCGCGCAGAACCTCGCTCGCCGACGGATACTCCACGAGCTGCACCGCACCGAGATCGAGATGGCCCAGCTCGCGCGCGAGGTACAGCGGCTCGCTTCCGATCCAGACGTTGGTGCCGATGCGCAGCGCCGGCTCGGGCTCGCGCATGCAGCCGAACAGCGCCGCCAGCAGCGCCGCGCACGCCAGAAGCCGCAGCGTCCTTCTCGCGATCATCTCCATGGATGCCTCACTCTCCGCTCGGGACAAAGATGTAGCCCTCGTTGCGTATCGTCCGGATGTAGCGCGGATGCGAGGGGTCGGGCTCGATCTTCTTGCGCACCCGCATCACGCGCAGGTCGACGCTGCGGTCGAACGGATCCCAGTCGCGCCGGCTCAGGTTCAGGATGCGCTCGCGCGACAGCGTCCGGTTGGGATGCTCGGCGAGCGCCTTCAGCAGATCGAACTCGAGCGGCGACACGGCGACTTCCCTGCCTTCCGCGTCGGTGAGCCGGTGCGCCGCGAGGTCGAGCACGCAGCGTCCTATCCGCACGCGCCCCCCGCCGAGGTCGGCGCAGCCCGCCGGAGAAGTCCGGCGCAGCACGCTCTTCACGCGCGCGAGGAGCTCGCGCGGATCGAACGGCTTGGCGATGTAGTCGTCGGCGCCCATTTCGAGGCCCACCACGCGGTCGACGACCGCGCTCGCCGAGGTGAGCATCACGATGGCGATGCCGGTGTAGCGCTCGCGCAGGTGCCGCGCCAGGGACAGGCCGTCTTCCCCCGGCATGTGCACGTCCACCAGGGCGAGATCGATGCCGCGCGCCGCGGCGCTCGCGCGCGCGGCGCTCGCGCTTTCCGCGGCGAGCGTCGCGTAGCCCTGCGCGGCGAGGTATTCCACCAGGACCTCGCGCACTTCCGCCTCGTCGTCGACGACCAGGATGGTGGCCTCGCGCTTCACGCACCTCCCTGCGCGCGGCGGATCATGCAAGCAGCGCTCTCGCGACGACGTAGGCGATGGCTACCGCTCCCCACAGCGTGAGGAAGTACGAGAGGCGGCGGGCGCTCGCGGCGAGCGATTGCGCCAGCGTCTCGCGCGGCTCCGGAGCAAGATCGAAGCTGACCCGGGCAACCTCCAGCAATTCGGTTTCCGTAATCCGGTTCATCGTCCTCCTGTTGCGGCCATTCGCGGCTGCACCGTCAAAGCGCAACCGTCACGCGCAGGAACGTCGCGGGAATGGAAGTCATGTCCTTGCGTGAGCTCCTGTTCTGGGTCTCGAACAGGTCTTCCAGCTGGCGCTGCAGATCCGCTGCGCGCCCGCTCTTCTCAGCGGCTGCGAAGGCATTCATGGCGGGCCCGTAGTAGTTCTTGAACCGCCCGAGGAATTCGGTCGGCTTGCCGGCAAAGTTGAAGGTATACGTATCCCGCGCGAAGGCTATTTCCTCGGCCCGAACTCCCGCGGCGACAAAGCGCTCGGTGACGCTCGCCTCGACACCCCAGGTCATCGGGCTCACGAAGCCTTCCGGCGGCGGCGGCGTGAAGGCCGAGCTGATTCTGAGGACCTGCGCGACGAACGTCGGATCGTTGGGGATCCAGTTGCCCATGATGATGCGTCCCCCGGGCCGGGTGACGCGAACCATCTCTTTCGCCGCATCGAACGGCTTGGGCGCGAACATCGCGCCGAAGATGCTGACGAGGAGATCGAAGCTTCGATCCGGCACTCCCCGCATGTCGGTGGCATCGCCCTCCTGGAACCTGCAGTTGGCGAGCCCCAGCTCCTTCGCGCGCTTGTTGCCGGCGGCGACGAGGTTGGCTGCGATGTCGACGCCCAATACGTCGGCGCCGCGTTTCGCCGCAGGGATGGCGGTGGTTCCGTCACCGCATCCGAGGTCGAGCACCCTGAGGCCTTTGGTGATGCCGAACTTGCCGACCAGCGCCTCCCCGCTTTCGCGCATGGTCTCGGCGATGCGCGTGAAGTCGCCCTGTTCCCATAGTGCCTTGTTCGGATTCATCTGATCGCTTCTCCTTGACTAGAGCAGCAGCGTCACCAGGACGACCACCGCGGCGGCGAGCGCCGCGGCGATCTTCGATTCCAATCGGGTCGGATACTTCATGTGGGTCGCATGCATAGGGGTCAGCTCATGAGGAAGTCATCGGAATGGAGCGACGCCACCGACACGTTTTGAAGCGTCATGTGCTCGTCGCCGAGGTCCAGCACCGCGTTGCCGTCGACGTCGCTCGCATGCGCCATCACCCAGGCGAAGTCCTGCGCGCCGGCGATGCCCCGCAGGTCGATCACGTCCCCGGCACCTGCGCCTGCCTGGAAGCCCTGGATCACGGTGTCGGCGCCCGGCGCGGCGATGATCGTGTCGTTGCCGCCGTTGCCGATGATGACGTCGTCGCCGGGGCCGCCGATCAGCACGTCGTCGCCGGCGCTGCCGATGATGACGTCGTTGCCTTCGCCGCCGTCGAGCACGAGGCCGATCGATCCGGGGGCCACTGCCGAGGCTTCGATCACGTCATCGCCCGCGCCGCCGCTCACGTGGAGCTTGTCGAGCGTGCCTTCCGCACCGGTCACGTCGATGCGCGCGGAGAGACCGAGCACCGAGAGGCCGGCAGCGTCGCCGGCCAGCACCACCACGTCGTCGCCGTCCGTCGCGTTGACCGTGACGTTGTCGGCCGACCCGTCGCCGCCGCCGGCGCTTCCCGCCAGATTCAGGTTGACTTCAGTTACGTCGGTGCCGGAAAGGTCGTGCACCACGACGTTGTCGGCGCCGCCGAGGGCGTTGAAGGTGATGCGCTCGACGTCGTTCAGGTCCATCGTGATGCCGGCGATGTCCCGGGTGAAGAGCGCCCGTGAGCCGTTCGCTGACACGTCTACCGTCTCGGCGATATTGGCGCCGTTGAAGAGCATCGTGTCGACGCCGGCCTGGCCCTCGATCGAGTCGTTGCCGTCGCCCGGATTCCAGACGAAAGTGTCGTTGCCTTGACTGCCGATCATCGCGTCCGCTCCCGCGCCGCCGACTACCGTGAGCTGGACCACGTCTGCTGCGAGCCCCGAGGCGTCGAACACGTCGTTGCCGCCCCCGAGGTTGACCTGCAGGGAGTCGAGAGCCGCTTCCGCGCCCGCCAGGCTCACGTCCGCCGGCAGGCCGCTGACGGACGCCGCGCCGGCCGCGCCGGTGACGACCACGGTGTCGGCGCCGCTGGTGCCGTCGACCGCGACCTGGTCGGCCGCGCCGTCGCCGGTACCGTCAAAGGCGCGTAGGTCGACGTTCACTTGCGTGACGTCGGTGCCGGAGAGGTCGTGCACGACGACGTTGTCGGCGCCGCCGAGGGTCCTGACGTCGATGCGCTCGACGTCGTTGAGGTCCATGGTGATGTTG
>Ga0207708_10000162_pt1 | contig 52667 bp, 67 predicted proteins | sample KBSK5101metaG_FD_184340 | JGI IMG/M metagenome (GOLD analysis project Ga0207708, IMG submission 184340) | Corn, switchgrass and miscanthus rhizosphere microbial communities from Kellogg Biological Station, Michigan, USA - KBS K5-10-1 metaG... | ecosystem: Host-associated > Plants > Roots >... | reverse complement strand
GTCCAGGGCGGTGATGGCCAGGAAACGGCCATCCGTATCATAGAGCTTGCGCGGGTCCAGGAACGCAATACGGGCCAGCTCCCGCAGCACCCGGCCCGCTGTAATCCCCAGGGCGGCAGTGTTGGCGTCGTCCGCTTTGGCAATCGCCGCCGCCACCTCAACATTCCTCAACAGGCGAGAGGCGGCAGCTTCTGCCACATGCCCGCCTACCTTATAGCCCGCCCGCTTGTAGGCAGCCGTCGCGTTGTAATCCTGTAAATACTCCGCCACGAAGCGGCGATGCAGTTTACTAAGTGCCATCCTCTACCGCCGTCCCGACGATTGCAGTGTGGAGCTTCGTCAGTGGCCCGTTGCGGACCTTTTCCTGCCGTCGAAACGACAACGAGACGTCATACGCAAATTTGGGATCGGTGCGCATAAACGCCATCAGGTCCGTCAGGGCGGCGGCCACCTGGGGGGTGACCATCACCGGCACGAGGCCTATCTTCTCCCCGCTGAGCAGCAGGGCCTCCAGGGTGCCCAGCCGTGCCTCCAGGTGCTGGCGGAGTTGGGCCAGACTCCCCTGCTGATCGGTGTGCGTGTGCAGCAGGCCTGCGATGGCCTCTTCAATCGTGGCAACACGGTCGCTCAGCAGGAGGAGTGCAGAGGGAACGGGCGTGACCTGCGGATCGGTGGGCACCTCGACGGGTACCGCCTGGGGCGTCGGCTCCGGCACCGGCAGGACCCCCTTGTCGCTCGATTTGTCGTCTTTGCGTGGTGTAGTCACGGGACACCTCTTAGGTTGCGGTCAGTTGAGCCGTGGTCTGGCGCCAGATGGTGCCATTACTCTCGACGCCCACGCAGCTACTGGCCAGCAGCGCGACGTCCGCCCCACCCACCAGCAGGATATTGGCGTTCTTGTCGATCGTGATGGTTTGGGCGCCCACGTTGCACACCATCATCGAGCAGTTGGTATTGGCCGCCGCCGGCGCCGTGAGGCTGTTGGTGGTGTCGGTCGTGACCGCCCCCGCCGCCGTAATGCGCTTCGTGGCGCCGCAGCTATCCGCCGCAATAATCCCCCCCGCCGCGATGGTCTGCGTGGCCGCAGGGGTGCGCCGCGTCCCGTTGAGGTCCGTGGTCTGGATCCCGGTCGTGCCACCGGTGATCGTCACGCTGGTGGTCCCGTTCAGGGCCAGCGTGGCACCCCCACCGAGGACCTGCGCCGAACTGGTGCCGGTGGCATAGGTCACCCCGGCCACGCGGAACCCATTCTTAAAGTCGTAAATCTCACTGACCGGGTGGATGGTGCTCTGCGCCACCACCAGCCCGACCAGGGCCAGCAGGCCGACCGTCCCACCCAGCAGCCAGGACTTCCAGCTCTTACGCATCTCCCTACCTCCTTTAGGGGCCTGTCGGCGTCTGACAGCGCCCGTTGACCACCAGACTCGGGGGACAGACCGCCAGGGCGGACACCATCCCATTTTCACTCCAGGCAAGCACGAGCTGCCCCGTGGTCACCTGGACGAGCAACGACTTGACCAGCGGTTTGCTCAGTCCACCGGCTTCTCGAAACACGTCAAGCTGCCGGAGCGCCGGGACGCCCTGGGCCAGCACGTCAAAGCGGCGCTGCCCTGCCCCCCAGGTGGGGTGCGCCCCCCCGGTAAAGGGATAGCCCCCCGAGTTCCACGTCTCCACAAAATGCAGGTCCACCTGATACGGGCCGTTGGGCACATCCACCACATACTCCATCGGCACGTAGCCGGTGCTATAGGCTTCCCGGTGCGCGCCGGCCAGCGTGCCGTACAGGGTGGCTGGGCTCCCCAGGTTGACCAGGGTGGCATGCCGGTAGCCGTAGCGCGGCAGCCGGTAGCCAGGCGGGCTTGCCAGGTAGAGGGAGTCGGCCATCCAGCGATTCCCCTTCGTGTCCACGACATCCTGTCCGGTGGTGATCACCGCCTGATTGAGGATGCGGGCGAAGGGGAGTGCCCCGGTGTTGATGAACACGGGGAGGCGCAGCGGTGGCCCCTCAGTCGCGGGGCCGGTAAAGGCCGCCTCCTGGTAGCACGACCAGACGGCCTGCGAGCTACACAACCCCTGGCCCTGCGTCACGCGTGCCGGGCGATAGGTGAGGGCATCCGCTGCGCGCACGCCCCCGGGGATGAGCTTGAGGTGCTGGCCGGGGCCGTCTGCGTCAAACAGATACAGCTCTTGCTGGATGGTGGAATCTTTGGGAAACGTCATGACCTTGGTGGTCGTGCCGGGGATGACATCGGTATTGATGAGTACCTGATAGGCGGCAGCGCGGGGCTGGCCCGTGACGACCGCCAGCGTGGGGACGCCGTTGCCGTTCTTGTCGAGGAGCGGCATAGCGGTGTCTTGGAACAGCAACGTTCCGTGGAACTGATACCCCGTGTGGAAGGGGTACTCCAGACGTGAACCCACAAACTGGTGCACCGGCTGGCGACTGAGCTTGATAATCGGGAACTGGTTGCCGGGCACGTAGAACGTCACGGGGCGGTTAGTGTGGAACTGCTCCAGCCGTAGGCCGGTGGCAAAGCCCGCGAGCCCGTTCCCCTTGGCGTCAAGCGCAGTGAAGCTCTGCACCAGGGTTGGCGCTGGCGTGTCGAGATTGATGACCTCCAGTCCGCCCTGCCCATTCCCTTGTGAGCGATTCCCCGTAAACGTCCCGAGAGGCAGCGAGGTCACTGGGACGGGGGGCTCGCCTACCAGCTTGCCGACGCGGGTATTGGCCGTGCCTATCGTGATGGGGTTGACCTGATACCCCCAGCCGTCCGCATCGCTGGCGTAGTTGCCCACGAGCGCGTTGCGTGGGTTGTTCAGCCAGAACCCACTGCCCTGGCCGGTGTCACTCGGATCGTTGGGGTTGGTGGTCGGGGTGGCGCGGGTGCGCACTGCCAGGTTATGCGTGAAAGTATTGTCCATCTCCGTACCGTCTTCAGTGACGTATCCATGCCCGAGCGTGTCGTAACAGACATTGCCCTCGACGCTCAGGAAGTTCGTGGTATGGACGCGCACGCAGAGGTTGGCACCGTGATGCACGGACGCACCCGCCAGGTAGGAGGTGCGCCCTTCGTTCCCCAGGCGGTGAAAGTGGACCGGGTACATGCCCGGCACGGGACGCCCCAGGTGGGCAAATTCCACATGCGAGACGTAGGCGTGGACGTGGAGCGTGCCATCCGTGAGCGGTGGCAAGGGGGCACTGTCGGGGACGACAAAGCCATGGGCAAACATGACGTGGCCGCGCTTGCCTGTGGGGTCTGCACTCGTCACCACAATATTGCGCGTCAGATTCCCAACAGCCGCCTGCCGGGGTGCCGTGCCCAGGTGTGCGACCTGGAGCGGTGCGGCGAGGGTGACGGTGGCGCCACTGAGCGCGGCAACCACCACCTCTTCCGGCTGCGGCGTGCCCTGGGGATGCGTGCCACTGAGCACCAGATGATCCCCGACGCGCCAGCCGTCCGGGGGCTCGGCGAGCGTGAGGGTCGTCGCGCCGATCGGGGCATCAGCCGCGAGGAGCGTCCAGGCCCGCTTGGGGGCGCCGTAGAGCGCCACCAGCCCGCCGTGCGTATGGAGCGCGGGGGCCAGGTCTGGCTGGCCGTGCAGATGCGTGTAGGGTGCACCAGGCACTTCCTTGAGGCGAATCGTGGCCATCACGTCAGGAGGGAAGGGCGTAGCCTCCAGGCCAATCTCCAGCCGCCCGCCCTGCACGAGCAGCAGGCCCACGTTGAGTTCCGTGGTCCTGGTGGTGTCCCACGCGAGACGCCCTTGCACCTGCACCTGGGCATAGACCGGCGAGGTGGGCAGGTCATACGTCACGGTCTGCCCCTGCGGAATCACCACAAACGCCCCCGCCACAGGGAGCACCCCGCCTTCCCAGGTGAGCGGGGACGACCAGGGACCAGACTGCACGGCGCTCGGGGCGGCCCCCACGCCGTGCGCGGTGAGGACCAGGAGCCACACCACACGCCACCACACCATACAGACTCCTTACAGCGGAGAGAGGGCCACCTTGCCCGTGAGGGTCACCTTGCCCGTGAGGGCCACCTTCGTCGTATTGCCTGGGAGCACTTCTTGCGTGCCGATCGTCGCAAAGCCTACGAAATTATTGTGGTTCGCATACTGGGTACTCATCCAATCCCGAGAACGCTCCACATCCGACAGGCGCAGGTGCTCCACGATATTATCCGCCAGGAGATACCCGGTGGCGGTCGAGGCGCGGCGCCCGAGGTAGAGCGGCCCCGCGGTGGTCGCATCGACGGCGGCCCCGCCCGCGTTGGTGGTCACGCCCACCACATTGTTGATGGCCACGCGCATCGAGGTCGCGCCGGTAAAAATGCCCTCCAGGAAATTCCAGGCATCCAGCGTGAGCACGACATCATTCGCCGGAGGGTTGATAAACGTATTGGTGTCGGGCTCAGTGACGACCCCAAACAGGAGGCGATGCGTGAGCGCAGGCGAGAGCCGCAGCAGCATCGCCCCTTTGTTGAGGACCGTCGGATAACTGCCAAGAATCTCCTGAATGTCACTCGGCGTCTGGGTGTCATAAAAGAACCAGCTCTCCAGATGCAGTGCGGTCTTCCCGGCAATGTTGATCCCCGCCGCAATGCTCGCTTCGTTATTCGCCGTGAGATGCGCAAAGCGCTGGCCCCGGGCAAACTTGCCGGTATATTCATGCGGGGCCGTCAGGGTCTGGGCGCTCTGCTTCACAAAGTGCGCGGCGTTGCTCGTCGAGTCTTTGATCTTCGTCGCGTCTGTTTCGAGGTCGCGGCCATGCCAGACCCCGAGATAGTGACTGTCCCACACCCCCGTCGCGTGTTGCTGGTTCGTGGCCGCGGCATTGCCGTAGTAGAGGTAAAGGGTGGTATCGGTGGCCGACGAGACCGCGGGGACTTTCACATACGCCACGGTCAACGTACTCGCCGACACGGTCTGCGGATACGTCCACATATCCTGATCTTCCAGCAGAATCCCGGAGCCGTCTCGTGTGTAATAATCATAATAGCCTTCGCCCCAGGTGAGCTGCAGCTCTGTACTGTAGTTCCACGGAGAAAGAAAATAATGATGCTTGCCCACGCGCGTCGTTATGGTGGATGTTTCGCTCCACGACACCCCGCCCCAGGTGTATTTTTTGAGAGACCAGCTATCCGTCCCGACCTCGACGCCCACGTACACGACATCAGGATTGGCCCAGTCAAACACAATCCCCGCCGCATCTTGTGGTTGAGCACTCGACGTAGGATAACTGGTGAGGACAGCAGGACCAGCACCAGCATTAACCACTTCCGCTGCACTCCAAGCACTGCCAGTCCATCTGGTGACATGATGATGGTGTGCCCAAGTTGTTGGGGCATTAGGATATGTCGTATATGCAATCAACGGCTCATCGCTACTATCGAGGATTGCTTGAAGAGGAAAAGCTGGGGTATCAGGTGTGTCAGACGTGCCATCATACACCACAGTCACATTACTGGTCCCAAATGGTAGGGCAGTGACAATCTCTGTCCCATCGCTCTGATAAAATTTGCGCGAGCCCGACGACACATCCATGTAGAAGTGATAGACCTTTGGCAGTCCGGTACTGGAGTCAAGTGCCCAGGTCCCCACGTTGTTATTCGCGGCAGTAAAATGGAGCCGTGTTGCTGTGACTTTACTCGCAGGCATCAGGTAGTTGTGCGTGTGGATGCCACCACTAAACAGCGAGACGGCTGCGGACCAGCTTGTCCCTTGGTTGTCAGACGTGCGGTAGCGCCAGGTGTCGGTTGCGGGCGTATCAGCAGGATTGACCACTCGCCAGAAATGATAGAGACGCCCCGCACCGCTATTCTCGCCGCTGAGGTAGCGGAGATGCGTGTAAGTGGTGTTGAGGCTCTCCGTGGTGGTGCTCTCAGCACTCCAGGCTGAGATGTCCTCTGCACTGGTACTGATCCGCTGGCGCAAAATGCCATCCGTCGCATGTTGCGTGTAGACCGCAAGGATCTTGCCGTCTGTTCGTATGTAGAGTGCAGGAACATTATGGTGGTCAGGGATAGACGCGGCACGCAACACAAACGTGGCCCAGGCATGCGTTGTATGGTTATACTGGCCGACCATGACATCCCCATTCGTGCGCTGCCAGGCCATATAGGTCGCATCTTTCGTGCCGACATATCTCAGAGCCATTGGTGCACACGCGCCCTCGCCAGTGCGCAGGATATGACGCTCCAACACAGGATCGGCATTGACGATCTCATGATCGAGCTTTGTGGTGCCATCTGCAGAGGTAAAGAGCAGATCATCGGCATCGTATTGCCGTTGCAGGGTGACCTGGGTATCCCCGGCCAGGCGGATCAACACGGGAAAATCGGTTTGCGTGGAGGGCACAGTGGTATGATTGAGCACAATGGCCTTGCGGGAGGGCCAGGCCGGGTCATACCACGCCTGACTCCAGCTCACGCCATACGAGAAGACAAGAATCAGTACGGTACAGAGCGCAGTGATCACGGCAGGATCTCCCGGACAGCAAAGCTCGTATCCAGTCGCGGGAGTGCAAGAGCGTTGAGCCCTATCGACCCGGCTAAGGTCCGATAATTGTAGGCCAAAAAGTCTGTAGCAACGAGCGGAATGGATTGGATGGATGCCTTCGCAATGAGCGCAAGCGCTGAAGACGCCGATGCTTCATTAAACTGATACGTTGCAACAGTTGTCGAGGCATCGTTTTTGGTAAGACCTACCCCAAACCATCCTCCTGAGACAATCGCATTCGTGGAGTGTCCTGAGGCAAGTGCACTGTAGTTGCCTGCCCGTCTGACAATCATGCGGTCATTGGAAACAGAGGTGATGTTGCCGATGTCGGTGAGTGCGGTCCAGACCCCACTTTTGCTGGTAGGGGCTGTAAAGGTGGTTGCACTCTCTGCACTGGCTGATGTGGAAAGGTACATTAATCCCTGCTGCGGGATGCGCCCATCGACCTCAACAATCCACGTAGTATTGGTGACCACACACCGCATCAGCACTTTTTCATTGGTGATAAACAGGCGCGACCATTCCGTGCCCCCGGCCACCCCGTTGAGGAAATCGCTCGTGTTCGCCATGAGGAGCAGCTCGCGGGTGGCGGTGGTATTGCCCGCCGTGATCACCACGCCGATCAGGTCCCCCACCGTACAGTTGGCGGGTAGCGTGGCGGTGCGTGCGGCGGTAAAGCCAGACATGTCGTAGAGGTAGACCGTATTCGCGGCCATCGCCAGCGCCGCATCCGTGCTGAGCACCGTATAGGTGGGCGCCGCGCCGCTACTGGTCGCACAGGTGGCACAGCCAATCGCCCCCGCCGCCGAGAGGGTAATCGGTGCGGTCGCCGAGACCCCCAGCGTGCCGGACGCCGCTGGCACGAGAATGGTCCGCGTGCCAAGCGCGCCCGTCACGGCCTGCAGGGCAATAGAGCCCGAGGTGGCATTTTCCAGGGTCACCGTCCCGGCCCCCGTCCCGACCACGGCCACGCTCCCGACATTGGTGAGGTCAAAGCCCATGCCGTCGATGTCCTGCGCCCAGGGCGTTTGCGTCCCGGAGCTGGTCACCGTGACGTCGCCCGTGGCGGCGTTCACACTGATGCCCGTGCCCGCAATAATCGAGGTCACCGTCCCGCTGCCGCTGGCGCCGCCGCGCAGATCGAGCGCCGCCAGCGGGGCCCCCACGAGCAGCGCGAGGAGGAGCGGGAGGAGGAGCCAGCGCCGGAGACGCGTGAGCCCCCTCATGGTAACGCCTCCGCCACGGACGCCACCGCATCACTGCCACTGGTGCGCACGCATTGCACCGCGCGGCGACTTTCGGTATTGAGCACCATGGTGGTCCCCGCTTTGATGATAAAGCCCGCCGTGGTGGTGGGCACGCCGGTGCCATCGCCGCTGGAGAGGCAGCGCATATCGTTGGCCGAGTTGTTGGTGATAATCGCGCTACAGCGCCCCCCGTTGGCCGCCAGGACCACCACGGCGGTACTGGAGACCGTGATGTCGGCCTTGGCCGTGCCCGAGGTATTGCTGAGCCAGTTGCCGCAGGCGAGCTGCGCCGAGGCCGGCACGGCGGACAGGAGGAGCAGGAGCAGGAGCAGGACCAGGGCCATTAGCGGGTCTCCTTTCCAGGGGGCGGCACCGCGTTGGGCACCGGCAGCGCGTCGGGGCCGGTGAGCGGCGCCTGGCGCGTCAGGGCGTCGGCCTCGCCTTGCAGGCGTATGGTGCGGGCGTCGGCCTCACCTTCGAGGCGCGCGGCCTTGCGCACGGCCTCCAAGAGTTCACCCATGCGGCCGTTAATCTGCACTTCAAGCTGCTGCACCTGGCCCGCGGTGATTTCGGTCGTCTGCGTATTTTTCTGGAGTTCCTGGGTCGTATGGTCAAGTTTGGTGGTGTTGGCGGCCAGCGTCGCGGCGGTGCTGTGCGTCTTGAGAGTATTAATCACGAGCACAACGCCGGTAAACACCGCGCCAATAATCATCACGAGTTGTTCGGCGGAAAAGTTCATGGAACGCGACCAGGGTACGTCTGGGTCGTCGTCGCCTCGCTGCCCGAGGGGCACGCCGTTGCCGGGCTGGGGATAAGGCGGTCGTCCTCACCCAGAGGGGTGAGGCGCCGGAGTCGTGCTTTGGGAGCTTTTTTGCTTGGAAGCAAAAAAAAGTCGTGTGCCGCAGGGATCTTCCCCACGACAGCACGACTCTCTCTTATGGTAGCACGGTTCCAGGAATAAGCTAGCTTTATGCACTCAGGCGAGCGCGTGACGCATCAGCCGTGATGCTTACGCGTCATAGGTCGGATTGTTCCCCAGCCGTATCCCCTGAGCGAGCACCGGGGCCAGGGCCTCCAGGCGGGCCTCGACCTCCGCAATGAAGGTCTGAATCACCCGGCGCGTCGTGGACGGCAACCGGGGGTGGCGCGTGCTCAGTTGCAGCGCGCCCACCAGCACCGTGAGGGTCGCCACGTCGAGGTCCATCTGCACGGGATGACCGCCCCACTGGTGGAGGGCGGCCAGGTACACCTCTGGTTGTAGTGGTGCCATACACCCCACCCCCTGGGTGCCCGCCGGCCTGGTTAGCTGGCAGCCGCAGCGGTGGCCGTGGCCGCCTGGGGCGTTTTGGCCCGTGAGGGGCGGATACGGGCAGGCCTGGTCGGTATGCTCGCCTGCTTGGCCGTGGCCGCTTTCGCCGTGGCTGGCGTCCCCGTAGGCCTGGCGGCGCTGGTCGCCACGGGCCGGGTGGCGGGGCGTTGGGCGCCGTTGACCGCAAGCGCCCGCATGGGGCGGGTCTTGAGGTGGTTTTCCAGTTCCCGGGGCCAGCGGGCGGCAATCTCGTCAAACTGGCCCAGGGCGATGGTGTTGAACAGCCAGACATTGCGATCCTGGCCAAACTCCTCGGCCAGGATAATCACCATCGCCTCGGACGCCGGGCGCCGCCCGTAGACCACATCACTCAAAAACGTTTCCTGAATCTCCAGCTTTTGCGCCAGTTGCGAGAGGCTCATGCCGCGCGCATCCAAGCACTGCACGCATTGCTCCGTCAAGAAACTCTGTGCCATCGGTGACTCCATACGCAAGAAAGGACGTGATCCAGACCCCTGGGGAGGTGTGAGGACCCCAGGGGAACGATGTAGGGAACGCCCTGGGCCACAAGCCCGGGGCGACTATGCGCCGCCAGTGTAGCACGGCTTCATGTCCACTGCACACTATGGGTGCTCACGCCGTAGGCACGGGGGTGTCCGCGTGTCAGGACGCGGGGAGATGGGGTGCGCGGGGGGAGTTATCCCCAACGCCCCAGCCTGGCAGGGTGTGAGCTGCCAGACCAGGGCGTGCCGCTCCAAGATGTGCGCGGAGGGCCAGGATAGCGCCGGGGCATGGGACCTGTCAAGCCGGGTCTTTGGTCCGCTGCCGCCGCCATTCGTCGAGGAGCAAGCGCCGCAGCAACGCCGACACCCCTTCCGGCTGCCGCTTGGCCCAATCGCGCAAACGCCGGGGCAGGTTGATGTGGATGTCCACGTACCCCTTGGGTACGGGACCGTAGGTCCGCTCGGTGGGTTTCATGCCAAGAGGGTAGCATACTCGTGGATCTCTATCATCCACGAGTACGCGCGCGCTTCGTCGGCCTCTTCCCGCCGCTCAAGGGCAAGGGGAGGCTAGGGGGGCAGCAGCGTGGAGCGCCAGGCGCCCGCGGGCTCACTGGCCACCGCCAGCACGGCGCAGCGCAGCAGGGCCAGGGCCTCCTCTGCCGTGGTCGTAAAACGTTCGGTGAAACATTCCTGGGCCGTCCAGGCACTCACCGTGCTGAACCGTGGGTCGGCCGCATCCCACAGGATACTCGTCATCCACCCCCGCGCCCGGAGCTGCCGGAACACGGCGTCGGCCTGCGCCAGGTTGACGTGAGGCGCCCAGGGGCTCCGGGTATGGACGGCCACCTCCTCATAGGTGAAGCTGGAGCCGTGCAACCCATGCAGCCCCAGGTCAAACGCCAGCCGGGTCAGGGCTGTCCCGTCCATGGCGCGGATGTCGTCAGGGCTCGGCATAGGGTCCTCCTGGCCGCGTACGCCGGTACGCGGGGCTGGTTTCTTCCTCACAGGGGCAGTCCTCTAGCAGACAGCGCCACCCGGTGCACTCCCCCTCGACGGAGACCGCACGGTGGAAAATATCGCGGTGCCCGCAGTCCGGGCACCGTTCCGGATGCGCCGCCAGATAGGCGCGTTCCTCAAGCAAGAGCCACGGCGTTAGGGTATATTCCGACATGGGTGTGGACCCTCCCAGTGCACATAGTCCGGGTACGCCTGCCACACGCGGCAGAAGCAATCCTCGTCAAAGCTCAGCCCAGGCCGCCCGTCATGCGGAAATGCCGCCGCATCGAACCCCCACCCCTCCACCACCGTACTCCCATCGGCAAAAATATCCAGCGTGGTGCACGGAAAGCTCGAGGAGCGGATGCGTGGCGCGGCCCAGCTCTCCCGTCGCCCACAGGCCGGGGACAGGGGCGCCATCACCGCTGGCCCGAGACAGGGGAGGTGGGGGGTGTCCGTAGGGAGGCCCACCACCAGACCCACGAGGAGCAGGCACCCGCGTATAACGGTGATCATGACGTCCTCCTCTCGTCTGGTCGGGTGCGGGACCACACCCGACCGGATGGGGCCACCTGGGACCACGCCACCAGGTGGCACACGTGCGTCGTGGTCCCCCCTTACCGGACCCGCCCGCGCCGCGCGCCCGCGTCCTGCCGATCCTCCAGGCGCTCCACGAGCCACAGCGCCGCCACCACCGGCGCCACCAGGAGGGCGGACGCCACCAGCGCCGCGCCGCCCACCACCACCAGCCAGCCCGCGATAAAGCAGGTGAGTCCTCTAATGAGCATCGCACTCTCCTTGTGCAGACGCCCGCCGCGTACGGCGCCGCGTACGCGCCGTTCACTTAGGCTATGGTGCTCTGCGCCGGCGCAGAGCTTCTTCCCGTTGCTCCTTGCGGTACGCCAACACGTGATTGAGCGCTAGTTCTCGTGAGGGCGACTTCCATCGTTCAAGGTACGCGGCGCGTGGAAAGAGCGGCAAGCCCTGCGACGTGACCACGGCCAGGTTGTGCAAGGAGCTATCGCAGGCAGAGACTAATCCCTCAGCAATCGTGTGGGCATCGCTGAGGCCATCATCCAGCCCGCGCACGTTCTTGTCAAGACAGTTGAAGGCGGCCTCACTGGCCCGCAGACGCTCTTCCCCGGAGGCTTGTGGGGGTTGCGGCGGTTCGTCGAGGCAGCCGGCGAGCAGGAGCACGAACGGGATCAGGACGGGAACGAGGGCCGAGACTGTGCATACTCGTCTCATAGCGACACCTTGTCGGTGACAGACATTCTCGGGCTGCTGCGTATGCGATTGTCAAAGACCCCACTCTACCCGATCAACTGTCACCCGTACAACTGGTGTCACGCCGCTACCCCCTCGGCGGCAGAGGCCGCACGCTCCTTCAACAGCTCCTCCATACGGTAGCGGAGCACGGGACCAATGGCCGCGTAGTATGGGACGCCTTCAGCCTTGAGTGCCTCGCGTGCCTCGTCTTCCAGGTGGGCTTTGGCAGGGGCATCGAGCGCGTTGAGTTGCTCCTCGATGGTGAGGTCCTGGTTGCTTCCTTTCCCCATCCCAAACGCGATAGCGACATCCGAAGCCTTTTCGGATTGTTGCTTACGCTCGTTCGGATCGGATAGTTCGTGGGGCGTTTTTTGCCCACCCGTGCTGTCGTTTTGTGCCTGGGTATGCTGCGCTTTTTTGCCCACCTTGGGGGAGACACCCGTGGCCTTTTTTACCCGCCCCTTGTCTCCGTGCTTGAGGGCCACCAGGGTAATCAGCCAGGGGAGCCCTGGGCGTTCTTCCACGGTAATAAGCCCGACCTCGACCAGCTTGTACAGGTAGCGCCGTGCCGAGCGGCGGGTACAGTCAAGCTGTTGGCTGAGGCGTTGGAGGGAGGGCCAGCATTGGCCGGTGGTCTGGTTGGCGTAGCGGGCCAGGGCTGCGTACATCCCCAGGCCATTGACGCCGATGGCTTCCCCGTAGCGATCGACAAGATCATTGTCCATCCACAACCAGCGCACGCGGCGCAGGTAATCTTTGGTACGTGGGGCACTCTTCGGCGGGGTACTCGGCACCGGGGCACACGTCGGGCTCGACATCGGGGACACGGACATATACACTCCTTGCGCCATGATTACTGGCGTACGCGGTAGTCTGGTGCGTCAGGGGTGCCGCGCTTACCAGGCTTGGGCACCCCTGGCGGTCAACGCTATGCGACCGCTCCGCATGGCGTCATATCTGGAACCTCTCCCGCCTCATCTGATCGTGCCAGGAGATAGTCAACGGTCGTACACAGCACGTCAGCCAAGACCGCAAGTTTCTCCAAATTCATGGACAGAAACTCGCCCTTCTCCAGGCGGCTGATGTGCCCTTGTGGCATCTCCACACGTTCCGCTAAATCTTTCTGAATCATCCCGAGCGCCATGCGTCTACGCCTCACACGACGCCCAAATTCTCTCTGTCTTTGACTGATGTCCATAGACATACCCCCAATCTAACGTTCAACCGAATAATACACTCACTGTAAATTTATCGCAACCATTCATATTTTTATGTTGCACTGCTATATACAATAGGTGTATACTCCTGGGCATAACAAAGGCGGCTGGCCTCCCCTACCAAAGATTGGCCAACCGCCTCGTAACGCAACCCTTCGCACGAGCAAAGGATCATACGATGGCTACAGTAGCACAGACCCCGACCCCCCGCAAGCGCGCCACCCACACCGCCCACCGGTTAGCCTTCGGCCCAGGCAAACGGCGCACGGCCACCCAGAAAGCGCAGGACGTGGCGCGCTCGATCGCTCTCAAGAACGAGACGGGTGCCGACTGGACGTGGGAGTCATATGGTTTAGAGGGGAGGGAAGATCAGCAGGCCCTGGTGGTTGCCGCCCTGCTGCAAGTCGCCCTCGACGCGAACGAGGAAGCGCTGGCCCAGGCGTGGTACTGGGAAGAGGAGCAGGCCCGGCTGGAGGAGTGGGCACGGTTGGAAGAGCTGGAGTATAACGGGCGCTAGAGGAAGGAACAGGCCAGGGTGAGAGAAGCACCCTGGCCTGTTGGTGCACACGTCATCATGTACGAAGGAGAAACCAACATGGCAATGATAGCACACAGCGCAGACCTCGACGACATCGACGACAGCCTCGCCGCCGCGAACGTGGCCCAGCAAGCCTGGAGACACGCGGTGGACGAGGTGACCGACCGGGCCATGGCGAAGCTGCCGCACTCGGCCTCACGCATCGAGAAGGCCGTCCAGATCGTGCTGGCGGGCGACGTGGAGTTGCTCGACAATGGCACCGCCCGCGTGCGGAGCCAGAGCAACGGGGTGAGTCAGTACCTGGTGGTGAATGGCCATTGTGAGTGTCTGGACTTCGAGCAGGCCCCCCAGGGGATGTGCAAACACCGGATTAGTGCGGCCATGCAGCGGCGTGCCCTGGCCCTCATGCCCATCCCTCAGACGCCACTAGAGGACCCGCCCATGGAGGAGCCCACGGAAGAGGAGCCCAGCAGCCCCGCGTACGGGATCGCACCGGAGCACATTGTGACCATCCAGGGTAAGCGCTTCGTCTTGTACGCGGGCCTGCTGGCCCTGGCGCATGCCCGAGGGCTGCAGAGCCTCAGCGCCACCTGGACCTCTAACGATGGCACGCTGTCCCTGGCGCAGGCGGTGGCGGTGTTCCCGTTCGGGACCTTTACCGAGTGCGGGGACGCCAGCCCGGACAACGTCACCAAGAAAGTGGCCCCGCACTTCCGCCGCGTGGCCCTGACCAGAGCCAAGGCCCGCGTGCTGCGCGATGCCCTCAACGTGGACATGGTCAGCTTGGAGGAGTTGAGCGAGTAACCTTACGCCGGGGCGTCGAGAGGCGCCCCCACACAGGAGCACATGATGCGTACCTTTACCTTCGAACACGCCGGCCAGACATACCGACGCACCAGCCACCGGCACTACACCCATGCGGTGCTGCCCGTGTACACAACGCGCACCCGCTGGGTGCCCTCAGACAACTCCGTGCACCAGGGCCTGAGCGTGCCCGTGTACGACCCCTGCGAGCCCTGGTATGGCACGCCGCAGTTTTGCGGTTCCCTCGCCCTGGCCCAGAAAGCGGCGAAGCCCGGATGGGTGATCGTCCCGCTGACGAACGAGTAACCACACACGCGGGGGCTCAGTCCCCCGCAGAAGGAGCACACGATGGCTCAGCCTGCAATCTTCCCGGCCAAAGGCAAGATTCTGTACAAAAACATTACCCCCACCCGCTTTGCGGTCACGTACCAATGTAGTTGTGGGAGTGAGGTCGAGTTCCGCCTCGAGGAAAAGAAAACCTGCCGCACCTGTCACGCCATCTATCAGTTGCGCGTCATGGTGGGCAAGGTCTCGAAGCAGTAACGCCAACCCGGGGGAGCCCCGCTCCCCCACCGAGGAGCCCCTATGGTTTACGCGGAGTTGACCAACGCCCGCGACCGGCGCAACGTGGCGCGCTCCCTCAGACGGACGCGCGCCGTCATACGGGAGTACCACGTCAAGGCACGACAGGCACAGCTCGATGACAAGCCCACCGAGGCCACGGTCTGGATGCGCCGTGCCGAGTACTACTGCGCCACCCTCGCCGGGGCACGGGAAATGCTGGCCGTGCTGTACACCTAACCCCCCCCACGCGGGCCGGGAGGCCCGCAGAAGGAGACCCCTGTGGAAGCACACCACGCTCCGCGCGGCCCGTGCCCCTGCTGCCACCGCCCCGCGGACCCGGCCCCCCGCACCCTGTGTGGGCGGTGTGGCCTGGCGGTGTGCGCGGCCTGCCTGACGTGGCAGCGCGACCCCTGCGACCGCACGCCGGATGCCCGCGAGTATCGGTGCACGCGCTGTGTCGAGGCCGACGCGCGCGAGGAGTGCTAACCCCCACGCGGGCCGGGAGGCCCGCACAAGGAGACCCTATGCAAACCTTCCCCCTGCTGGAACTCCAGCACTGCCACCAGGACGTGCTCCGCACCCTGGACGAGCTGCTCACGATCATTGCGCCCCTCTATGCGGAGACAGACCACACGTGGAAAGACCTGGCCCACCTCCGCGCTATTGCCAACGCGGCACGGGGTGCGCTGGCCCATGCCATTTCTGAGGCACTCCAGCACGCCATGGCGGAGGAGCAAGCGGCCTGTGACGAGCTGTGCGCGATCGCCGAGGCCCACGCCGCCAATAACCACCAGGGCTGACCGTACCACCCTACGACCCGGGGGTATTTCTTCACATGTCAGGGGGAGGGGGGACCTCCCCCTGGTCCCCTGCCTCCCTACCCCCAGACCAGCCACACCGACGCCAGGGTCGTCAGGGTGGACGCCAACAGGACCGTCGCCAAGAACGTGTCCACCATTTTCTCCACCACGCTGCGGGTGTGCGGCTCCATCAAATGCGTGTACCGCATCGACTGCTGAATATTTTTATGGCCTAAGACTTCGGCAATGTCCCGAATGCTCGCGCCCGACATCGCCAGGTAGCTCGCCGCCGTATGGCGCAGATCATGGAAATGCAGATCGACCACGCTGGCCATCGTACAAGCCCGCACCCACGCCGCATCGATATACGCCGGCCGCTGGGGATTGCGCGCCTGGGGGAACACCCAGGGACTCGCCCCGCCCTCGGCCGCCCGCGCGCGCAGGAGTGCCAGGGCACGCCCGACCAGGGGCACGGGACGCCGCGCGCCGTTTTTCGTCTGGCGCAACCGGAGCGTGCCGCGCGTGAGATCCAGGTCGCGCCACTGCCGGCGGAGGATCTCATTCTTGCGCGCCGCCGTGCTCAGGCCCACCACCACCGCCAGGTAGAGATGGGGATTGACGTTGGCTTTGCAGGCGGCCAGGAGGGCCTGGAGTTCGTCGGCGTCGAGGCAGCGCTCGCGCCCTGGGGGAGCGGGTGGGGCGATCACCCGCCGCAGGGGATGCGTGGGCATCCACTGGTAGTGCTCGACGGCCATCCGGAGCGGCCCACTGAGGGCGGTCAAGTAGCGGCGGATACTGCCGGGCTGGTAGTACGGCCGCAAGGTGTCGATCCACCGCTGCAGCCGCGCCGGGGTGAGTTCCGCCAGCGGGATAGAGCCCAGCTCCTGGCAGAACCAGCGGTACAGCAGGCGGTATTGGCGTTGCGTGTCTGGGGCTTTGTGCGGCAAAAAGTCGTGCTCATAGGCGTGCAGCAACTCGGCAAGGGTGTGCACGTGCGGGATCGTCGTCAGCATAGCGCTCTCCAGTCAAGGGACTTTTCGCAGGGGACTGTCGGTATGGTATCGGCACGCAGCAGCAGAGAGCAGGAAGGGAAACGCGCAAGGAAATCATGGGAGGGCGTACAGCACGCCCCAGGAAAACGGGCTAGCACATTGCAGGAAATAGTCTAGGGGAGGGCATGTTCGTTTCGGGAAAATCGTCCGCGACACGAGGAAACATTGCTTAGGGTGTGGCCAGTGCGGCATCGAGTTCCTTCGCACAGGCGTGCAAGGTGATGGCTAACGTACGGCAGCGCTCCGCGGTGAGGCCCACGCCCCGCTCCGTCTCGCGGAGCTGCCGGACCTCTCCGTCCACCTCGCCCTCCTGCTCCTCCTCGTCAAACAGGGCACGGACTGGGACCTCCAGCACCTGGGCCAGTGCGACAATATCCACCATCGTGAGATTCTGCTTCCCTGTTTCAATCCGTGAGAGAGCCGAACTCGATTTCCCGAGACGGGTGGCCAGGCCCTCCAGATCCCACCCCCGCAGCTTCCTGAAATACCGCACGCGTGCACCAAACTGCTTCCGACTCCGCTCAACTCTCGTGGCCATAGCTCTCCTTTACGCCAGGGTGACTCTTGCATTTTGTGCAACGCCTATAGACTACTCCATATCTTGCATTTTGTGCAACAGTAGCCTTCTGTATACTCATGAAGGTGGGGGAACATTTTCAGGAGTACCTGACTTGCATTTCATGCAAACGGTGCTATATTTGCATCATCTGGCATACGGAAGGGGCAGCCATGGCGAACCACATCAAAGCAACGCGTGAAGCCCTGGGCTTGAGTCAGGGCGCTTTTGCTCAGGCGCTGGGGGTCGATACCGCGACGGTCTCCAGGTGGGAGCGTGGCCTGGTCCTGCCCCATTGGGAGAACATGAAGCGGGTGATCGTGGTGCTCGACAGTTCCCTGGAAGCCCTGTGGCCTGAGTTGAAACCACCGACCTCCCAGGAGAGCCCGTGCAGCCCGTAGCCGAGGAAAGGAGACCCGATGCCCTGTACCCCCTTCCCCCTCCCTGATGGTCACGTGGCCCTTGTCTGCGGTCCGAGAGCCCGCCGCCGCCGCTGCAGCGTGTGTGGTGCGCTGCCTGCCCATGTGGTGCTGTGCGATGGGCCAGGCGTGCGCCCCGGGAAGCGCTGTGACGCGCCGCTGTGCCGGCAGTGTGCGGTGCACCCGGACCCGGAACAAGACAAGGACTACTGCCCCCGGCATGTGCCGACTATGGCACCCACAGGCTAGGAGCGCGTATGCAAAAAATTCCCACCCTGTTTCTGCGCGGGGACCATTTCCGGGTCACCGAGCAGGTCCACCCGAACTGTCAGTGGGTGCTCGATGGCGAGGGACGCGCCACGCGGAAATGGGACGGCACCGCGTGCCTGGTGCGCGCGGGCTGGCTGTACAAACGGTACGAAAGCCGGCCTGATGCCGTGCCCCCGGTGGACAGCCTGCCCGCTGAGCCGGGACCCGACCCGGTGAGCAAGCGCTGGCTGCTCTGGCTGCCGGTGGGCGATGGCCCCGAGGACCGCTGGCACCAGGAGGCCTGGAGCCTCGCGCTGCAGACCCAGGGACCGCTGCAGGACGGGACGTACGAGTTGTGTGGCCCCAAGGTGCAGAGTAACCCGGAGCAGTTCGTGTGCCACACGCTGATCCCCCATGGTGCGCTGGAGCTGCCCGAGGCCCCGCGCACGTACGCGCTGCTGGCCGCATACCTGAGCAGCGTACAGATCGAGGGGATTGTCTGGCACCACGAGGACGGGCGGATGTGTAAGGTGAAACGGCGCGACTTCGGGCTCGCGTGGCCGCTGAGAGGCTAGGAGGAGGAACACGGTGGGTGATCCCTTTGCCCGCGTCATGCGGGAGGCTAAGGCAAAGGTGCCGCTCTTCAAGGCGACCCGGCGCCGGGTCCGGGCACTGTATGAGTTGACGATTGGGTGCCTGGTCTACCAGCCCGGAGAGACGGTGCCGGGGATGATCGTGAATATTTCCTATCGTGGTTCCCAGACCGGCTGTGAGAAAAAGTGGTGCTGGCTCAAGTACGGGACCAATACCTACGTGAAACTGTCCGGGAGTCAGGCCCTGTACACCCTGGAGCTTGACGCATGAGCGGCCCCCACGACAGCCGCGACCTCGACCAGCACCCGCTGGCGCATGCGACCAGCCCCACGCCCAGGGTGGATGGTTCAACCATATACGTGGTGTGCGCGTGTGGGCGCAGGCGGACAGTGACCGGGGCGGACTGGGGACTGGAGCGCGCCAGGCGCGAGGCCGAGGCCGCCAGAAAGGAGACCCCGCATGTCTGAAGAGTTCATCGACCAGGTGCTGGCCCAGGTGGCGGCACGGCACGCCCAGGGACCCGCGCCCCACCCGGGCCGGGCACCGCTCGCCTGGCATACCCTGGAGGCAGGCGACAACGGGCTGCTGCGGGCTGCACGCATGCCTGACGGGGGACTCCTGGTCCAGAACCTGCACCTCGATGATAAGTACACCATGCAGTTCTGGATACCCCCCGCCGCGTTTCCCCTGCTGCGCACCCTGCTAGGACCCGCACCAGATACGGAGGGTTGAGCCGTGGACGACGAGGACCTTGACCTGGGACCGTGCTGCCGCTGCGGGAAGATCGAGCCCCCCGCGCAGACGCTCATGATGTTGCCCTACCGCGCCCCGGTACCGGGAACGGGCTGGGGCTGTTTTCAGTGTGGCCGTCCGCAGGATGGCGCGACGGCGGTCGTGTGCGAGGCGTGCACCGCCGTCCTGGAAGCCCAGCGGTGGACACCCACCGCCCCCATGACGGAGCTGCAGAGTGTCTGCTACGGCAACATGGGGGACGGTTTCCGGATGCCCGTTGCCGTGTGGCAGCAGGTGGCCTTTAACCACGATGCCACACGCCATCCCGAGCTGGCCCAGCCTGCCAGCGCCATGCCGTTCGAGGTGTTGCCGACCGATACGCGCTTCGAGGGGGACGACGCGGAGGACGCATGCTCGCGCTGCGGGGCAGACATCCTCGAGGACACGGTGCCCATTCTGGCGATGGCCCAGGACGGCAGCTTTCTGTACCGCTACCACCCGGCCTGTGTGGGGATGACGACCGCGCATGGCTTTGTCGAGGAGGACTGGGAGATAGGCCCGTACGAGGAGGACGACGCCCATGGCTGACCAGTGGTTGGTGGTCTTGTACATACTGCTCCTGTGCGGCGGCCTGGCGGCGGTGGTGGGGCTCCCCCTCCTGTGTGTCGCCCAGGCGGCGCGTGCGCTCACGCGGGCTCTCCGTGCCGACACGCGGATGTCCCTGATGGAACAGACCGCCAGCCGAGGAAAGGACGCCCATGGTTGAGCCCCTGTACCGCGAGGACCTCGACGGCATGCGCTGTGACATCCCCGGGTGCAGCCACGCCCACGAGGGACCCATCTACCTGCACGGGCAGTGTCACCCCAGCGCGGGCTGCCGGGCCAGCTACGCAGACGGGGTGCTCACCGTGCGCTGCCGAGCGTGCAAGGCGCCCATTGCCGCTATTGCCGTGGCCACACGGGAGGTGCTGGCACCGGGGAGGATGGGCGATGCCTAAACCACAGATCTGGCTCCTCCAACTCCTCTGCCCGGCGCGGCACTGCCTCTGCGCCACACCCTACGAGCCCGCCGAGTATACCCAGGACGCCATCGAGGCCACCTTGCGCGCCCTGATGCAGGGGCGGGGCATCAATCCCTGGTGCGGCATCTGTGGGAGCCGCGACATTACCGCCGAGCATGCACCCACGCCGTTCACCGACTGGGAGGCGGCGCTGGCTGCCATGCGGGCGGAAGAAGCGAAGCAACTGGCCACCCGTGCCCTCCTGGGCGGGAGGTACTAATGCAGAACGACCGCCCGTTACAGGACCCACGTACCCAGGAAGCGCTGCTGAAAATCCTGGCGATCTACCGCGAGTACGACCTCGCTGGGGGCTGCTATGTGGTCAACCCCACCGAAATGGGCTTTGGCTACGCCACCTATACGACCTGGAACGCGATCATCGAAGACGACTCGTTGCCGATGGGGTTTCGTATCCGGGCGAAGTCTGCCGACCTGGGCCACGAGCGCGCCCATGAGCTGCTCGAAGGGACGGCCTGGATGTTTGGTGCCATGAAGAATTTTGGCATGCAGTGTACCCAGTGGGCCAACGACTTCATGCGGATACTCCGGGAGGCAGGGCTCCAGATCGAGCACCGCCCCTTTGCAGGGCAGAGGCTCCCCCACATCGCTGGGCACGACCTGCGGAGGAAGAAACGGCGCTAAGCACGACTCATCCCAGGTGCGCGTCCCCAGCGGCGCCCCTGGCCAGGGTAACGCTGGGCATGGCGGTACCACCACGAGGGCAGCCGAACCTGTACAGGTGTGCAGGGGCACACGTGTGCAGTGTGCCGCACGGAGTGTGCCGGGTATAGAAGAAACCAGGCCAAACTAGTACGGAAAAAGGGATTTCAGTACGAGAAAGGAGGGACGCCCCATGCCTCAGAACGACGCACGGCAGGCCGCAGACAACCGCGCACGGCATCTGACTCAGGCCCATCGCCTGGGAGCCACCGGTCAGTATCCCTACGGCAAGAGACGTCCCGACGACGAGGGCGAACTCAGGACCGCCTTGGCGCTGGTCGGCGACCGCATCGAGTGGCATTTCGGGAAGTCGGTCACCTGGCTGAGTCTGCCCATCGCGGATGCCAGGCAACTCGCGCGCATGATTCTGGCGCTGTGCGACCAGGACGAGGGAGGCCCCCCATGAGGCAGACCGTCTCTACCTTAAATCCGATCGGCTGGGTGGTGCTGGTCGGCCTGGCGCTGCTCACCGGCGTCGGGCTGTTCCCCGGGGTGGTGGCCTGGCTCGGCTATGGGCTGGCCGTGGTGGCGGCGGTGGGCCTGGTGCTGCTCCTGCTGGTGCTGGTGGGGACGCTGCTGGACCGGAGGGTGTAGCCATGGCGCGTGCGGTGATCGGCGAGGAGGTGGGCTTTGCCTAGAGGCGTCTATCCACACACCCACAAACGCGGCAACCTCTGGACGCCCGAGGGGATTCTGGCCGCGCTGGCCGCGTTTGAGGTGCGGCACGGACGCCGCCCCGTGCGCCGCGAGTGGACTGCCGCCAACGGCCTGCCCGACCGCAAGACGGTGGTGCGGCAATGTGGGAGTTTGGGGGCGGTCTATCAGCAGCAGGAGCAGCCTGGTATGCAGGGGACCTAAAGCAGCGAGAACGCAGGTATGCACCTGGGCGGGTGTGGGAAGCACCGGCCCAGGCTACTACTAAGAGAGTCACTGGCAAGACAAGAAAGGAAGCAAGCTCCTATGTGGTGCTCACTTCAGCCCTTATTATATCAGAGTAGACGCTGCGGCGCACGCCTGAGCGCATACCTACGCCCTCTTTTTCTCCCGCTGGAGGGCTAGGCATATGGCGCGCGCCCTTATTAATATCGTCAGGCATCTGCCGGAGCTGCGCTTGAGTACACGCTTTGCCGCGATTGAACTGGCCCATATGGCCGACAAATCCGGGGTCGTGCACGTTGCCTACAGCTACCTCGCGGCGCGCATCGGCGGGTGTCGGCGGACGGCCATGCGCAAGGTGGCTGCCCTGGTGGAGGCTGGCATCATCCACAAGACGAGAACCCGGCTGACGTCGCACCATTTTGACTGGAACCGCTACACGTTTCGTATCCCGTTCACGATCAATGCGCCGCATCCTTTCAGTGGTGACACCCCGGGAATACGTCCGACACGGACTATGGACAAGATGTCACCGACTCCGATCCCTCCACCACAGAAAGAGAAAAAAAAGAGGTCTGCGACGTTGGAATGGATGCAAACCCAGGAACAGGCCCGCCTCCACGGCACCCCGGAGACCGACGCCGACCCCTGGGGGACCCTCGATGCGGCCACCCTCCGAGGCTACCTCTCGCTGCTCAGCCCCGGCATGAAGCTGTGGGACATCGTGACGCGTGCGCTGGCTGCCCTTGGGGTGCCTGAGCCGGTCGTATGACTCCCCACCAGGTGGGCGAGGTGTTCCTCGTGCTGGCGCGCTTCTATGTGCACCGCCGGGACCTCAGCCCCCACGACAAAGCGCGCTGGGTGACCGCCCTGGCCCCGTATACCCCGGAGGCCGTGCTGCGCGCCCTCCAGGACTGGCAGCGCTGGCACGGGGACTATCCCCCGGAGCCCGAAGAAATCGCCGCGAGCTGTCACCGCGCGACCACGCCCCCTGGCCCCCGGCGCCCCGCGCCGTTACCGCCCGAGGTGGCGCCCGCGGCGTCGAGTTTTGGGCACATGATGGCGCTCCTCTTGTTGCGCAGTGTGGCGCCCTGGGAGGACGAGGAGGGGAAAGGGCACCCCAGGATGATCTTACAGGACTGCGTGACGCAGTGTGTCGCCTGGGCCGAGGGCAATTGGCACCGGCACCAGGTGGCCAAGGATTTGATTGCACTCGCGGGACAGTACCGGGAGCTGGCCGAGGCTGAGGAGGATCACGTATGAGTACCCCAGCGCGCGCCGTGTGTACGTGCACCGAGGGCCAGCCCTGCGCGGCCTGCCTGGCGTATGCCCCCGTCCCGGACGAGGACGCGGTGCTGCTCCCGCGGCAGCGAGGTCGCCCCGTGCGGGACCTCACCGGGCAGACCTTTGGCCGTTTGACGCCCCTGGCCTATGTGCGCCGGTCTGAGGCCGAGAGTCTCTGGCGGTGTGCGTGTACCTGTGGCGGGGAACGCCTGGTCGCCGCGCGCCACCTCCGCAGTGGCCAGACGACGTCCTGCGGCTGTCTGACCCGGGAGATGCATGCCCAGCCCGGGTACACGCCGATGGGCGCGGGCATCCTGCCCCATATCCCCGGCCCGTTGGTGGCCCTGGGGGAGACCTGGTGGCCACTGACCGCGCTGCGCCAGGTGGACGCCGTCCCGCCACCCCGAGAGGACGCCACCCCGTGAGCACCACGCGCCTGCCTATCCGCACCCTGTCGGAGAGCAACCAACGCGGGCTGTCACGCCTGGCGGGCATCCTCAAAAGTCAGCGCGTGCGGGCGCAGCGGAAGGAAACGTACCTGCACTTGCTGGGCACCTTCGGACGCCGCGTGCCCCCGCTGCCGCTGACGATCACCCTCACGCGGGTGAGCCCGGGCACCCTGGACGGGGACAACCTCCAGCATGCGCTCAAATTTTGTCGTGATGGGGTGGCCGACTGGCTGGCTCTCGCCTACGGGAAGGGCAACGATGCCCAGGAGGGACTGACCTGGGCCTATGCCCAGGCCAAAGGGGGACGCGGAGAATACGCGGTGGAGGTGACCATCACGCGCACGCCCGCGCCCGAGGGTTAGTGTTGCCACACATCGGCGCGCAGGGTGGCCGAGGCCAGGTCCACCGCGCCCGCGGTGTTGTTCGCCAGCGTACAGGTGACCGTATTGGCCGAGGCCACGTAGCCGCTGATGCTGAGTTCCTGGAGGGAGACGGTCAGGCTACACATCGCGGTATCCCCGAGGGCTGCCCCGGTCACGGTGACGTTGACGCTCTGGTGGGCGGCTGCCGCGATGCTCGCAAAATCCACCACCCCCGTGGCCGACAGGAATTTGGTGAGGGTGCCGATACTCCCGGTGCTGCCTATCTCGATGCCGCCATTGCCCGGCGCGAGCTGGAGAGGGACCGAGGAGCCGCCTTGAATCGTCCCCGTAAAGAAGGCTTTGCCGTTGGCGCCCAGGAGGCGATTAAACCCAATTTCAAAGCCGTAGGCGATATTATCCTCGCGCTGGTAGCGCACCCAGGGACCCGTGGCGCCCGCCCCGTTGTCGTTGCGGGACACAATATCGGTCACCTTGCGACTCAGATCTTGCCGGTAGTTATTCAGGAGCTGATTGTTGACCCCCGTGTCCCCAATCACCCCATAGAGCACGGTATCCCGAATGGTGTTGCCCACGCTGGTGGCTTTCAAATCAAACGTCCCGAGCGCACGGGTGTACGTCCCGCCCGCAAACGTATTCCCGTACCCGCCCGCCAGCGCGCCATCCACCACATTGACCTGGGTGGAGTGCCCCCCGTTGATGGTATTAAAAATCCCATAGATGTAGTAGTCCGCCACCGTGCTCTGTTCGAGCCAGACCCCGTAAAAATTGTTCCAGCCCGCGTCAGGCCCGACCACCGCGCCGTTGTTGCAGGCCTCCAGGTTGCCCCCAAAAAAGTTGTTCCCGCTAGCGCCCACAATTTTGACGCAGTCCACCCGGTTCTGAATGATCGGCGCATAAAAATTGTTCGCATTGCTTGGCCCGCCCCCTGCCGGGTGCGTGTCGAGAAAAATCCCTTTCGCGGGCTTGGCCACGGTCTCCGTCACATCCTCATTGCCGCGGCTGCTGTGGAAGTCATAGAAGCTATTATCGACCGCCCACTGTGTGTGCAGCGCCGCCGCCGTCAAGTTATTCGCACGCAGCCCATGAAAGCGGGAATGGAACACCCCCCGGATGAACCAGCCGTCCGTGGTGTTGGCATTGCCGTTGAACGAAAACCCCTCGGACATCGTGATACAACAGACGGTGGTGGCAATGGATGATGGCCCCGAGGCATCGAAGTTGACCCCAATGCCGGTGCCGGTGTGTTGCAAGGTGACTGGCCCGAGGGCGACATAGGCCGCGCTGTTGTGCGCCCAGGCGGGGGCGCTGGCGTAGGAGTAGACCCCGCTCTTAAACAGGTACGAGGTGGACGCCGCCCAGGCAATGGCGGTATCCCAGCCCGTCCAGGGGCGCAGCGTCGAGCCATCGCCTGCCGTGGCATGGGCGTGGACCAGGACCACCCCGAGGCTGGCACTGATCGGCGCGTCGGGCGCCAGGCCCGTGGTAAACGGCGTGGTAATCACCGCCCCGGCAACCGTCCAGGAGGCGACCACCAGACCCTCCGCAGGGTCGGCAGGACGGGTAGCGCTGCGCTGCCAGAGGTAGTGTGTGCCGGGCTCGCGTGTCCATCCCCCCACCGCCTGCGAGGTGTTGCGGTGGATCGCCAGCCAGTCGATGCCGTTGACATTACTCACCGGCCCCAGCGTGTGCGCTGGCTGATCGACATACACGAGACTGCCATCGGTCGCGCGCACGTACCCCTTGCAGGCAAACGCCGCCAGGATCAGCGCCGAGGAGGGCACCGTGGGCGCACAGCCCGAGGCAATAAACGGCCCGCTCCCGTCCCCGAACCACGCGCCCAACTCTTGCACGGGGGACAGGGTGTTGTGGGTATTCCCACTGTGGGCCATGGGCACCGCCGAGAGCGCCAGCGCCAGGGCCAGGACCAGAGACACAAACCACCGAACCATAGAGACTCCTAGACGGTTAACCGCCGATAATGGACGACCGCCGTGAGCGAGCCCGAGGCGCCAAACGTGCCCCCAATCGCCCGCACCACGACATCTGCGGCGCTATCACACTGCCGCTCACTGTCCGGACCAAAGGCCCCTTCCCCTGTCGCCGTCAGCGCCGAGAGCCCGACGGGTACCCGACTCCAGCGGCTGGCGTTGAGGTCATCCCCCACGACAAACCCGGTGAGGCCGTGCTCGATAGAGAACGTGGTATCCACCAGGATGGGCGTCCCAATCACGCGGCAGTTGGCCGGCAGGCCCGCACTGGCGCGCAACTCGCTGGCGTTGTCTACCGTGGGAATGACAATCGTGCTCCGTAACGTGGTCAGGTCCAGGGTAGGCGTGCCCACCGGGAGGACCCCCACGGAGAGCTGGCGGTACACCACGAGCGCCGTGAGACTCCCCGCCGCATCGAACCGCCCCGCCGCGCTGCGGATCACCAGGTCCGCCTGGGTGTCCACCTGCCGCTGGCTATCCGGGCCAAAATTCCCCTCACCGGTGCGTGTCCCGAGGGTCAGGGCCACGGGGACGCGCGACCAGCGATCCTCGAGAATATCGTCCCCGACGAGTAACCCGGTGAGCCCCAACGAGGTCCCGAACGCCTCCTCAATCAGGAGCACCACCCCGAGGATACGGCTGTTGGCCGGCAGGCAGTTGAGCCGCAACTCGCTGGCCCCGGCGATACTGTCGAACACAAACGCCGAGGAGGCCACCGTGTGCCCGATCGCTGGAGCAACAATCTGAAAGGTCAGGGTGGTGGGGTAGAGCGTCAAGGCGGTCCCGGTGGCGTTCCACCCGAGGAGGGGCGACCCCGCCGCGGGCTGGGGGAACTCCAGGTCCCGCAGCGCATCGCGTACGGTAGGCGCCAGGGTGGGGATGCGGAGGAACGTCTCGTGGACCTCCTGAATCATCATAGTCAGGCGGTCATACTCGCGCTCTAAGGCCACGGTGGGGAGGACCCCACCGACCTGGAGGGTGAGGGGCTGATTGGTCAGGGTGGCACGGAGGATGACCACCTCGACGGAGAGCGCGGGTGGTGCGTAGAAGGTCAGCAGGCCTCCACTGACCACGCCCCGCCCCGTGAGGGTGTAGGCGGTGGTCAGCGTGCCCCCGACATAGACCACAATTTCCTGGTCATCGAGCACGAGAAAATCGTAGGCAAACGCCACGGTGTAGCCGTCGCCCGCATATCTTTTATACGGGAGTTGTGCTGGTAAACTCACGGGCTGACTCCTAATCCTTGGGGCACAGGCACTGCCGGAGGCAGTCCTAATTCTTCACGCTCCGACTCGTCCTTGAGGTCGTACTGCTCGCGCAGGTCCTGGGCTTTCTCTGTCCGTTCGTAGAGGGGGAGCTTCAGGGTTTTGCGCAGAATGTGGCTTTCTTCGTAGCGCTGCCGGAGGGCGGGATTGTGCTTGAGGAGCAACTTGCGCCCCATCTCGCGGTAGCTGAGGATGCCCTTCTGGACGAGCCCCTCGCGCCCGCCCTCGACGCCGGTGGTCTGGTTCTCCTGATAGTCCCGCGTGCCGACGAGCCAGTTGAGGTACTGGTCGAGGCTCTTGACGTCCCCAGGCGGTTGCTCGTCCATGCCTGCGGTGAGCTTCTCGACCACGTTTTCCAGGGCCATATCGGGCAGCCGCAGGCCGAGCTTCGCCGCTTCCGCCTGGTTCCCGCCCGCCAGGACGCTGTACGCCTCGTACTCTGCCGCACTCAGCCGCAGGCTGGGATAGGTCGTAATGTCGACGTTGCTATAGGTGTCGGCATACTCGCCCGGCTGGACCCCGTACGCGGCGAGCGCGCGGGGGGGCTTGCTCACCCGCATCTGATTCGCCAGGATCTCGCGGTCTGCCGGGGAGACGTCGTTGAACTCCATCCGCATGGGCACATACGCGCGTATCGTGTTGGCGAGCGTGTCGTCCTCCAGGCCCACCCCAAGCAGATACTTGTCCCCGCCCAGGGTGCGCCGATTCGGGACCGTCGCACGCCCGGTGGGCCTGTCTGTCCGCATACTGGGGAGGCGGGCATAGATGGCGTCCACCAGGCCCCAGGCTTCCTTCTCGGCGGGATCGGTCAACCGCGCCGTGGCGTTCCAGAGCGCCGAGGGTTGGGCAAAACTGGCGCCCTGGCGCAGCACAAAGCGCCCCACCTGGCCGAGGGCCTGGTCGGGACGGGCCAGCGGACGCGGGGACAGGGCATCAAAAAAGTCCGACATACCGCGGAACCAGGTTTTGCTCACCACATTTTTCATAAAGGGATAGATGGTGGCCGCTATCGCTCGCTCCAGGCCTGGGATGCGCTGGTCCCCGGCAATCTGGGCGGTATCCCCGACGAGGCCCACGAACATGCCGATGGGCTCAAAGCGATCGAGGGAGACCCACCGCCCGCCCGGCAGTTGCACGGCATACTCTGGGTGCTGCCGCAGCCAGATGGCACGGAGTTCGGGGTCTTCCGGACCACGTCCCACCAGGCGCCCCATCATCGCCAGGCCCGCCAGCGCGGTCAGGGTGATGGTGCCCAGGGCGAGCTTGGCTTCGGCCAGTTGGCCCCGGGTGCCGCCTGCGGCCAGGTCCTCCCGCACGCTGCGAAACGCAAACCCGAGCGGGGTCCGTTCCGCCGCATACCGCGCGATATTCGCCGGGGTCTGCACAAAGGGCAGGACCACGCGTCCCCAGGGGAAGCCCTCCCCCTCGACGCCCCCAGGCGCCCAGTTGGCGAGGGCCTGCACGCGTGCCCCGAGGGAGCCCGGCACCAGGGCCTGCTGGAAGGTTTGCATCACGGCAAAGCTGCCCGCCGCCTGCTGCATCTGCGCCAGGCTGGGGAGACTGACGACCCGGTGCACGTGCTCCGCAAACGCCGTGCCCTCGTAGCCCAGGCGCGCGGCTTCCCGGTAGGCCAGGGCGTTGAGTTCCATGGAATAGTTCAGGGACTTGAAAAACTCATCCGCCGCCATGAGCGCCCGCGTGGGCAGGCGCCCGCCACTGGGGAGCGTCCACGGCAGCCCGATATAGTTGAACCAGAAGTCGAGGACCTGCCCGAACGTTCCCGAGGGGTCCATGCCGAGGTTCTGCGCGGTGAAGGCGGGCTCCCGGAGGCCCTCCTTGCTCAGCCCCGAGGCGGGCACGCCCGTCTTGAAGGCGCGCGCCGCGACCGCCCAGGCGCTGGCGATGCCGTGGGTGAGCCCGTAGAGCATCGCGGTGGCTTCGCCGGGCTGGACGCCGGCCTGCAGGTCTGGCGTGGTGCGCCCGTCCGTGTCGGAGGGCTCGGCCGGGTCATACTGCCCGGCCAGAAAGCGCTCGGGGATGGCCCAGGTGGTCACGGCGAGGTTGCTCATGGTGTTCGCCAGATGCGTGCCCGGGTTGGACAGCATCACGTTGTACCACAGCTCCAGAAAATACTGCTGGAACCCTGGCCGGGCCTGCTGGGCGAGGACCTTGGCGATGGGCACCCCGGGGTCCGTCTTCCAGGGATGGAGCGCCCGATCCAGCCGCGCGACCAGGGAGTAATCGACGGGCGCTGTGCCGCCCTGGCGCTGGCGTGCCGCGTCCATGGCCTGGAACGCTTTCAGGTCCGCGCGCCACTGGGCGTCGAACTCGTGAGACCCCTCCTCCCGAAACCGCGCCGCTTCCCGTACGCGCCATTCCTCCCGCGTGAGGCCGCTCTCTGGGGTATACGCCGCGTCAATCAAGGCCTGGGCTTCGGGGGAGCGTTGCAGGTCCAGGAAGGTGCTTTGGGTCTCCTGGGTGAGCTGGAGGGGTGGCCCGCCCACAGGGCTGCGGATGGCTCGACCGGCCTGCGCCGCGCGGAGGGCATCCACCTCAGCCCGGAGCCGCTCCCACTCCTCGATGGCGCGCGCGCGGGCCTGCTCGGTGGCCAGCGCCGTCGCATCCGCCAGGGACTGGAGGAGGGCGTCAAAGTCGGCGCGCACCCGGGCGCGGTCCTCTGGGGTCAGGATGTCCAGCGCGGAGAGAAAGGAGGCTTGCGCCTCTGGCAGCAAGGGGAGTTGCTCCTGGCGCCCCGAGGGGAGCGTGGTCCACTCCGCAATAAAGGCCCGCATCTCCTCAAAGAGTTGGGCCAGTTCTTCCGGGTGCGCCTGCCAGTAGGCCTGGTCTTTCGGCGTGGTGGCCGCCTTTGCCTGCTCCGACGCCGCGACGATTTTGGTGGCAATCTGGCGCATGGTGCGCTCGGGCGCATTGGTGAGCACCTGGTGCAGCCGGTTGAGGTATTGCGTGTAGCCGCTGAGCGGATCATTGAGAATCCCCAGCCCGCGACTCTGCGCCGCACTCACGCCCAGGCGGTACGGCTCCAGTTCCGCCATGAGGGCCATCGTGTCCATCAAGCTGGCTTCCTCACGCGAGCCCACCCGTGCCCCGCTGTCGAGGTAGGCCTGGGCAGCAGCCCCCACCTGCTGGCCGACCGTGTACATCGACTGGAGGAGCGCCGAGGCCATCGTGTCATTCAGGGCCTGGTTGGGGAACAGGTCGCGCACATCGTCCAGGGAAAACTGCCCCGACGCGATGAGGTCCTGGGCTTCGGCGTGCACGTCGCGCCGGTGGCGCACCCCGGCCACCTGCTCCGCCGTCGCGGGTCCCATGGCGTCTACGGCATCCAGCACCGCCTGGTAGGCGCCCTGGACGTGCGGATCATCCAGGAGGTTAATGCGCCCGGTGGCCTGATCACTGTAGACGGGATGGCCCTGGGTGATGCTGCGGTCCAGCATCTGCAGCAGCGATTCTTTATCCGCCGTGGCAGTAAAGCCTAACTGCTGGGCCACTTCCGCCATCTGCTGGAGGCTGAGGCCGCTGGTGTTGTTCTGCAGCCCATAGAGGCCCGTTTCTGCGCGCGACACCAGCGCGGACAGTTCGCCCCGCAGTTCCTCGCCCTCCAGCTTGATCCCGCCTTGCTGGCGGACCAGGTCCTGAAGCTCCAGCTCCCGGGAGGGAATCGTTTTGAGCGGAATGACCCAGCCCCCCGACGCGGTACGGTAGCGCTCCGGGGTGAGGCCTTCCGCCCCGGCCCGCAGCGGCGGACCCGCAGGCGCAGGCGCCACCGGCGCGGGAGAGGCCGCAGGGGACGCGGGGCTCTCTGGCGTGGGCGGTGCCGTTTCTGGTGTGGCCTGTGCCGTGTCCTGGGCCTGCTGGGCTTCCGCCGTGAGGCGCATACTGGCCGCCGTGAGGCTGGTCACGCCCAACCGCTGGAGCACCGCCTGCTGGGCCTCGCCCCCGGCGTCGAGCGCGTCAATGTCGGCCTGAATCAGGTCCGGGGTGCGGGTGATCCGGCCAGGGAGGGGCTCCTGCCCCGGTGCACCCGTACTGCCGCGCTCGCTGCTCAGAAAAGGTACCATTCTCGTGCCGGGACCGCGCCGCGAAAACTCCCTGGAAAATCCCCATAACCGTTTAAGAATCAGCGGGGACGATAGGGCCGCGAGGCCCGCGCCAGTGAGGGCTCGACTTAGGCACTCCTCGGGATCATCCGCCGTGGCACACCCGGCAAAGCCCCCCGCCAGCGTTTGGGCCAGGGTGAGCAGCATGCCCACATCCGTGCCCCCCTGCTCGCTCCGCAGCCGCAGCCGCTCGCGCATCTCGGGCGAGATCGCACTGAGCAGGTCCAGGTTGCGCTGGACGGCTTCCTGGAGCTGCTTGGGGAGCGTTTTGGTGATGTCCTCCGCTTTCTCCCCTGGCGCAGGCCCCTTCTCCAGTTTGATGGCGACCCACAGCGCCCCCTGCATGTCGCGCGGGGTGACCCCGACATCCTTCGCCAACTGGGTCACCCATTCCGTCATCAGGCGGTACTCGGTCGTCGTCGGCGCGTTCTCTTTCCCGGCGATGGCCTTGGTGCTCAGTCCCAGCACGCGCATCATCCAGGTATCATTGGTGACCGCCTGGGTATCCCCCAAGATATTCAGCCGAAAGTTGGTGACTTTCTCGCCCGACAGGGGCTCCCCACGCAGGATGCGATGGACATTGGGCAGGAGGCTAGAGGCGTAATTCGCCCGCAGCACGATGGGTTGCCCCGTTTTGTATTGCGCGTAGGCCGTCATCGCCAGGTTGATATTGGTGGCGACACGCTGGCCTGGCGAGGTGGCGGCGATCAGGCCCGCCACGAGTTCCGCATCATCCCCAAAGACGCTCCGCAGTTCCTCCATGGCCCCGAGATACCAGGGCGCCAGGTTCAACGCCTCGACCGAGCGAAAGCGCGCCAGCAACTCGCGCGTCGTGGCGAGGGCCTTGCCGACCTTCTCCACCTCTGCCGTATAGAGGGCCTGGGAGCGCTCCCGTACGGCCCGCTTCTCGTCGCGTGACATCCCGGCCAGCCGGTTGCCCATGCGCCGCAGAAAGGTCCGCTCCGAGCGGGCGCCGTAGGCAATCACGCCCGCGCCGACCGCATCGAGGGCGCCCTTGCTCAGCACCGGGGGGGCGGGGGAAGACGGCGCACTGGGCACGCCTGGCGCCTCGCCCGTGGCCTCACCCGTGGTCTCTCCCTGGGGGAGCTGCTGGGCCTCGGCGAGTTCGGCCAGGTGCGGCGCCATGTCCTCCTCGCTGAACCCTTGCGCGGTCAGCCAGGCCCGCATAGCCGCTTCCGGGGATTGGCTCAGGTCGCGGTGCAGCACATGAGGGGGCTCACTCTCCGGAGTCGTCGCCTGCACCGCCTGCTGCTCCTGGGTGAGCTGCGCCCGCGCTTCGTCCGCCGTGGTGACGCCCATTTGCTCGAGGACATAGGCCGCAGGCTCCCCACCAAAGGCGAGCGCGTCGAGGTCGTCCTGAATCAGGGCAGGCGTGCGGGTGATTTCAGGCAGCCGTACCGGTTGCTGCCCTGGGGCGCCCGTACTGCCCCGCTCCGAGGTGAGGAAACTGGACACGGCCTGCCCCCAGCGCTGCCACGTCGCAGGCTCCACGCCAGGCGGGGGGGTGTCCGGGGACTGGGCGGCGTCGAGACCTTGCGCAAACGTGAAGGACGGGTCGATCTGCCGCTCCTGTTCCACGAATGCTTGCACCGCGGGGATCTGCTGCTCTGCGGCCAGGTGCACCGTGGCTGCCGCGGTCCCCCCGATAATGGCCCCGATCGCCGCCGCTTCCGCCGCGTCCTGGAGCACAAACGGCTTGAACAGCACGCCGCCCTGCTCCTGCCAGCCCTGGAGTTTGAGTTGGGCGGCCTGGGGATGGGTGGTGGGGACCGTAAAGCCGCGCCGCTCAATGTCGTATTGCAGACCTTCCTGGGCGGCATTGGTCGCCACACCGTTCAGCACCCGCCGCAGCAGGCCCCCGCGCTCCCCAAAGATCCCGTACTTGTCGGTCACACTCACCAGCACGACATTGGCCGCAAAGCTCTGGAGGGCACGGCGCGCGGCTTCCTCCTCGCCGACGAGCGGCACGAGGCTTTTCCGCAACCCGCCCGCCTCGCCTGCGCCCTCGATGACGCCCCCCGTCAGCGCGGCACCCACCCGGGCCACCCGGGGCGCCACCGTGGCCAACCCTTCCAGGAAGCGCCCGACACTGGCCGCAGGAATCAGGGACACCAGGGAGGTCCCAATCGCCCCCGCGAGGTTATCAAGAAAGTCAGGCTGCTGACCGTTGAGGGAGGGCCGGACGGCCTGTTCCACCTCGCGGATGACATCCGTAATCCGATCCGTGTCCAGGGTCATCTGGAGCGAGCGGCCGTGGAGCCCCAGGGTGTGCTCAATGGTGGGCACAAAGTCGAGCACCGAGGCCACGAACCCGAGCGCGTCCTGGCCGAGCCGTCCGAGCAAGCGCGGCATGCGGGGCTCCTCGACCCCTTCGGTGTCCTGAAAAGGGCGGTAGGGCTCGACCCGCGACCCGGCTGGACGATCCGTCCGCCGGTCCTGCAGGGTCCGCTCAGCCGGGAGACGCATCGAATCCGGGAGCGCCAGCGCGGTGTCCACGGCGGGCTGGGAGGGCAGCGCACTGGGGGGCTGCTGGGGGGCGCGCTGGGTGTCCCCAATCCCGGGCGGGAGCGCCGCCGTGACGGCCTCCTGCGAGGGGAGGGCACCGGGTGCCTGGGGTGCCGGGGCGTCGAGGGCGGTCTGGAGCATGGCTGCGTCCGGGGATACCGAGGCCCCCTGGACCGCCGCAAAGTCCGGGGAGTTCCCCCCAGGGGGCACGGCCTGGTCCTGCACTGCCGCAAACGCCGGGCTGTTCTCCGCAGGCAGCGCCGCCGCGAACGCGGCATCCACCGCCTGGGGGTCCACCGGCGCGCGCGGTGCTTGGGACGTCCCTGGGGCACCCGTCCCGGCGCTTTTGCTGACGTAGGACGTCCCCCCCAGGGCGGCATAGCGTGCGAGCACGGCGGGGACATGCTTCTGCGTTTCGTCATAGGGCGGAATGGCATTGCCGTACTTCTTGACGGCGCCCTCGCCGGCATTGTAGGCGGCAATCTGTAAGTCAATCCGCCCCGGAAATTCCCCCTTGAGGAACGCCAGGTATTTCGCCCCGCCCCGGAGGTTGTCCTCGGGGTCAAACGGGTTCGTGACGCTAAAGCGCGCGGCCGTCGCGGGCATGAGTTGTAAGAGCCCTTGTGCCCCCTTGGGAGAGACGGCGCGGGGGTCCCCCCCCGACTCTGGCCCCACCATGGCCTCCATCAGCAGGGGGTCGGCCCCTTCTTCTGCAGCAATGCGCTGAATCAGCGCCCGCAGATCAGCAGGGGTCTGCACGGGCACCGCCCGCCGTGCGTCCGCCAGGGTCGTCTGCCACTGGCGCGTGTCCCTGGTGGCACGCACGGCCTGGTACAGGGGACTAAAGGCGTCTTCTTCGGGGGCGGTCAGCACATCAACCACTACGGTCTCCTCGGGGTGGCAGGCTGCGGGGCAGGCGTGGCGCTCCGCTGGCGGAACGTGAGCCAGACCTCCCACTGGCGCAACAGTTCATTGCGCATCCCGGGGGGCAGGTTCTGCTGGTCAATAAGCCGTATGGCCTCGTTACGGTCCAGGATGCCCTGACGGTCGCGCCCGTGTAAAAAGGCGGGCAGGTTCAGGAGGTTGCCGCGGTCCCGATCCAGGTAGTTGGTGCGAATCTCGCCCGCAATCCGTTCCGCCTCGCCGTTCAGTTTCACCAGGCCGTGTTGGGGGTCGTCCATCAAGATCTGTTGGATGCGGGCGTCGTAGGCATCCAGCGCCGTCCGCAGGCGCCGGGCTTCGGGCTCGGCCATGGCACCGCCGCCCTGGGGGATCAACCCTTCGGTGAGGATCAGGCGTCCCTGGCGATACGCCGGCTGCTGGCTGTAGTGCGTGCTCTTGCTGCGGTCTTCCAGCTTGGCCATAAACATGCCAAAGGTCTCCGGCTTGAGCTTGCGGTCCTGGGCTGCGGCCACCAGAGCCGCCCGGGCGTCGACAAAATCCTTGGGCGTTTGCGCCGTCGAGACATTGAGGGCCATCTGGCGTTCCGCCGCCTCGTTATCGTACTGGGGCGGGTTGGCCGCCACGGTGCGCAGGGTGCGGATGAGCCCGTCGAGTTCGCCCTGGGCTTCCTGGCTAATCTTCCGGTCCTTCGCCTGGGCGTTCGTTTCCACCAGGAGCTTGTCGTACTCCGGCAGGTTGGCAGGCACGGGCAGCAGTTCGGTGATCTTGGTCCGGAGGGCGACCCGGTTGTCGTCCTGGAGCTTCCCGTGGGCCTTCTCGAGCCGTTGCGCGGCCTGGTCTTGCAGGGTCAGGTTGGCCTGGAGTTGCTTGCGCGTCTCGTCGATGAGTGCAGGCAACTCGGCCTGTGGGGGAATGGGGAGACCCTCCACCCCGGCCTGCCCCGCCGCCCGGGCGAGCAGATGCGGGAGCATGGCCTCGGGCTGGGTGCGGATGGCCAGCGCGACCTGGGACGTGCCCACCTTGCGCTGCGCGTCGGCAATCTCCAGCGCGGCCTGGGGGCGGGAGAGCAGCCCCACCTGGACCTGCTGCTGGAGCAGCGTTTCATAGGCGACCGCCTGCTGGGCCTGGTCCTGGGGTGTGGTGGCACTGAGCATGCCATCGATAAATTGCTTCTTGGCGTCCTCCAGGGTGACCTTGCTGTCCCCCACGAGACGCGCCCGCTGGTACTGGAGCATGTCTTCCTGAAGGAGGTTGAACCGATCCCCCGCCGCTGCCCGAAAGAGCACCGCGGCCTGGGGCGTCATGCGCTGAGAGAGCACGTGGATCTGCTGGTCGCTATACTCCTGCAGCAGGCGTGGCGCGTCCCGGTAGTCCACCGCAGGGTCCGTCTTGAGCTGTGAGGCGTAGGCTTGAAGGGAGGGCGTGTACACGTTTTTGCTCAGGTGCGCGTCGACCGTATCCTGGGCCTTGCGCTGGGCCGCAATGGCCGCCTCGCGGGCCTGGATGCCGCGCCCGAGGACGTCCACGCCGGTCCCGACGTCGACCACACTCTGGGCCAGTTGCTGCTCCCCCTGGCCCGAGGACAGGCCATAGGGTTGGACAGGCACCTGGACCACGCCGCGGGGCTCACCCGTGCCGCGCGGGTACAGGTCCGGAGACGCCAGGAGGGACGATAAATTAGGCATTGTGGTTAGCCCACTCCATAGCCAAAGTCTGGATCATAGAGGCCCCCACCCGCGTACTTGCGGCCTAACACCCGCCCGGCCCCACTCGTGAGCGTCCCGCCGATCTTCAGCAGGCCTGCCATCGCGGCGAGGTCGCCCTGCTGCGTCAAGAGGTCCGCCTGGCGCTGGCCCACCAGCAGCGAGCGCTGGCCCGTGGTGCGGCGTACGGTGGCCTGGTACGTCGCCACATCGGCTTCCCGTGTCCTGGCGAGGACCTCAAGCTGGCCCTGGTAGTGCAGCAAGCGCGCTTCGGTCTCGTCCTGGTAGGCGTTGTCGAGAAGGACCTCTAAGGGGGAGCCCTCGACCGTGACGCCACTGGCACCAATCACCGCCAGGTTTTGCGAGGCCCGACGCCGGGCCAGCAGCCGCGACTGGCGCACCCGGAACGCCGCCGCCTGCTCCGCCAGCGTGGCATCGTCCCGCGCCAGGCCCGCGTTATAGTCGAGCTGCTCGGCTTCGGTGTAGGCCGCCCGCTGTTCCGCTGTGGCGTTGGCCCGCGCTACCGCAGCATTGGCTTTGGCGACGTTGCGCGCCGCGATGCTGGACGACACCTGGCCCGCGACCTGCAAGGCCGTGCCTGCCGCACTCATGTACACGGATAGCAGGGAGGGCGTAGCAGCAGCAGGCGCCGTGGACGCAGGCACCACAGGCACGGCTGCCACCGCAGGGACCGCATCTTGCGTGGTATAGGCTGTGGCCATTAACGTGTCTCCCTCCTGCTCATTCATCACCCCACGAGAGGTTGCCCTTGGTATTGAGAATCGTGCAGGGGAGCGGCTGGTCGTGCACGTAGGTAATCACCCCGTCGAGGGACCACCCGAGGTTCGGCACCACGACGTCCCCGGTCACCAGGGGGCTCCCATCGTCCGCCGGCGTGGGACGTCCGCGCGTCTCGATGCGCTGCCCGTTGGCGCTGAGCCCTTCCCCCGTCTGATAGAGCGAGAGGAACAGCCGGTCCCACCGCTTCTTCTGGTTCTGGATGGATACGCCCCCCTCAATCTCTGGCGGCAGCGTCTCCAAGACCGCGCTATACGGGAGCCCCATCACAATCTGGGTACACGGCACCTCGACCGTCACCGCCCCACCAACCACCTGCTGTGCGGGCAGCACGGCCCAGTGGGAGCCTGTCGCGGGTATGCCCACGATGCCCACCGTTTCCCGCTCCAGATGCGCCAGGCCAGCCTCGAACGACGTCGCCGCCGCCCCCGCATACACGTAGGCGCTATCCAGCCCCACCACCCCCTCGTCCATCACTTCGATGTACTGCACGGTCTCCCCGTCAATGACCCGCTGCGCGACGATCCAGGTCTGGGTGGCGTTGCGCGTGGGGTGAGGAATGGTCGTGAGGCTTGTGACCAGGCCCCCACCGCCCAGCACCTGCCGGTGCCAGGCCACAATCTGCTGCGGCTTTTCGTAGGTGAGCCCGAGGAGGACCCCGTCATTGCGGACCAGCCACAGCAGAGGGACCGGCTCCTGCGCATAGTCCACCTGGGTGATTTTTTGCCCCTCTAGCAGGTGGCCACTGAGAATCGAGATGTCCTCCGCCGGCAAGTACGAGGTCAACACGGGCTGGAAGGTAATCTCGCGGAGCTTCGAGCCCTGGCGCTGCACGAACAGCACGGAGAACCCGATCAGGAGCGCCTCGACCTCCGAGGTCCCATAGTCGCCCTGGGTGAGGATGGAGGGCGGGGTACTGGCAGTAATCGGCCCGTCATTGTCCCCGCTCATCCGGAACGGCCCATTTTCGGCCCCGATCAGGAGCTGTTGCGCGGGCACGATCCAGTACAGCAGGCCCTCGGCTTCGGCGAGGGTGTACGCAAAGCTATCGGCGGCGATGACGCCGCGGGCAAACTGCTCGAAGTCGTTGACGCCCGAGCCCCAGACCGTCTGGGGGAACTCGTTGGAGCTGGCCACCAGAAACCGCTGTTGATGGAACACCGCAATCCCGGGGTAGCCGTTGGCCGCCGTCCAGCTCAGGTCCTCCAGGGTCCAGGCGCCCGCCTCGACCTCGTCGTCGCTGGTGAGCTGCGCCAGGACGCGGGCCTCGACGCGCATGGGGTCAAACACGCGGGTGATTTGCACCACGCCACCCCGGAGCACCAGGAAGCGCCCGACATCGCCCGCGCGCCAGCCGCCCACCTGGGAAGGGAACACCCGGACGTTGTCCACAATGGAGGTCAGGGTCGAGAGGTCCGAGCGGACCTGGAAAAACACCGTGGCCACCGCCGGCGTAAACGTCAGGGTGCGGTCCATCCCGACCCCGCCATAGGTCTGCGGCACAATGTCCGCCAGCGTCGAGGCGGTGCCAATCTGGATGGCGACATCGTTCGGGGGGGTGACGTCATAGCGCACCGTGTACTCCGTGCCAGGCACCAGGCCCGTGAGTTCCTGCTCCCGTGCGGCGACCCCCGGAAACGCCCCCGGCACCAGCGTGCACACGCCCGACCCAATCGTGGACACGCCCGGCGCACCGTCCTGGGATACCCAGCCCGTGGCGCTCTTAAAGTCCCCGTTGGTCACCAGGGTGTCGAGGGTAGAGGGCGCCAGGGTGAGGGTAATCAGGGCGCCCACTGGCCCGGTCCCGGAGGGCGTGAGGTTGGCCACCGGCGAGCCCTGGAGGGTCCAAGTGCCCGCGGCGAGCACGAGCGCGGTAAAGTCCTCGACCACATCGAGCACGGCCACCGTGGGGCTGGTGATACTGCGCACCGTGGCACGGCCCAGGCCCGAGGTCACCTCGCGGTTGACGTCGGCGCTGAGCCAGAGGGCGCCCGAGGTCGTGCCCGTGATGCCTGTCCCGGTCAGTGCCGAGAGCGTCAGGGTGAGCGCCGGCGCGACCCCGGTTTCGGTCGTCGGTGCCGGGGAAAACCGCACCACGCGATAGACCCAGTTGGTATCCCCCAGGCGCACGAGCTTGGCGACGGGATAGCTGCGGTGGGTGATGTACACCACATCGTTCTTTTGGGTGAAGCGCAGGTCGAACACATCCGCCGCCGCGTAGGGGGTCGCTACCTCGTAGGGCACCCCCGGCGAGGCCTGGAGCTGCGCACCGTTTTTGTAGAACCGGATGTACTGGTCGCCCACCTCGAACACCAGGGCGTCCACCGTGCGGAAGATAAAGTCCGTCAGGCGCGTGGGACGGGTGGCGTACTTCGCGGTGGCGACGTACCGCGTGCCGGGGCGTTTCTGCAGCCCGCCCTGGAGGAGGACTAGAAAGTTCTCGATGCGCCGTGCCCCGCGCTGGTAGCGCTGGAACTCGGCCCGCCCGCGCATCAGGGGGGACAGCTCGCCCGCGCTGTAGTTCGATTGCAAGACGGTGGAGCGTGGCACTAGACGGTCACCCCCTGAAGCCGGGAGGTAATGGCCGCGCACCAGTCCGCGTCCATCTCGATCCCCACCGCCTGCCGGCCCATCTCTTGCGCAGCCACCAGCGTGCTTCCACTCCCGGCGCAGCAGTCCAGCACGACATCCCCAGGCCGTGAGGACGCGGCGATCATGTGCCGGAGCAGGGGGAGGGGCTTTTCTGCCGGGTGCTTCCCAGGGAACGGCGGCACGGTCGTAAAGTGCCAGGTATCGGTGTAGGGCACCTCCGTAGTCACCGTGAACGGCCGGCGCAGGCTCTCGTAGTCGGTACGCAGGCTCTCGTAGTCGGTACGCAGGAACTCGGCAGGCGTAGGGTGGAACCGCGCAAACGCGCTGCCTGCCGGGTGATAGTCGGTAAAGGGGGGCGCAGGCGCGCGCCCGTAGCGGTTGAACCAGTCCCGCAGAGCGTGGTAGTGGGGTGCGGTCGGGAGCGCCCACTGCGACTGGGTGAAATAATGCCCGGACGCCATGGCGGCGACACCGCAGGCCGTATTACAATCCTGGCGCGGTATCCCTGCCCGCTGGCGTTCCCCGTCGAGGTAGGCCCGGATAGGCTCAAACACATGCCCGTGCAGGTGCTCGCACTGCGCCGCGTAGCCACTGGAGCCCAGAGCCATACTGTCGGCCCCAGGCTGCTCACAAAAGAGAATGCGCTCGGTTTGGGGAAAGTAGGCACGCAGGCCCGCCTTGTGCGCCTTGCGCCACTGCCCATTCCCGGCCTTGTCCGCCTTGACCCACACGAGGGAGTTGAGCACCGTAAAGCGCTGCGCCAGCAGGACCTCGACATGCGCCGCCATCCGCGGCGAGGCGAAGCAGTACAGGCTTCCGTTGGGCGCCAGCACGCGCTGCCACTCCTGGGCGAGGGCATCGAGCCAGGCCAGATAGGCGGCAGGGGTGGCCCACTGGCGGTCCCAGGTGACCTGTTCGCCTAAGTAGTCCATCTTTGCCTTAAAGTAGGGCGGGTCCACAAGAAGCAGGTGCACACTCGCACTGGGCAGCGTGGGCAGCACGTCGCCGGCATCGCCGTGGTAGAGGGTCACCTGGTCGTCGGCGTAGAAGGTCACGCAGACTCCTTTACCTGGCGCAGGCTCACGGAGGGAGCGCCGACGCTCCGAAACGCCAGAATGGCCTGATGCTCGACCGCGTACCCGGCCAGGGCTTTGCCGTCCCAGGTCTCCCGCCCGGCCATGTACACGGCCTGGAGCTTCTCCCCCTTGACACTTTTGCCGTGGGCGAGCACTGCGGCCTTGAGGTGGTGCTCGGTGTGGTGCATGGTGGCCGTGAGGGCGTCGAGCTTCGGCGCGTACTCGGCGTCGATCTTGTCGAGACGCACCTTGAGGTATTGCGGCAAGGCCGTGGCCCGCGCCTGGAGCACCGCCGCGTGCTGCGCCTGGAGGTCCGCGAGGTGGGCTAACATCGCAAAAATGTCGGTAGTGCTCATGGTGTGGTGTATCCTTCTACGCCGCGCGCCAGCCGCTCCCGGGTGCGTTCCTGCAGGGCCATCAGCGCCTGGCGGCAGTGCTCCAATGCGCTGGCGTTGGTGTCGCTGGGGAACGGCCCCGCCTGAAAGCCCGCCAGCCGATCAATGAGCACGGCCAGCACGGCCTCGTTGGTAATGCCGGTCACGCCCCGCTCGGCAATGCCGCCGTTCTGAAAGCGCAACACGGTAAAATACGTGCCCTCGCCATCCTTGCGCTGGTAGGACAAACAATACTCATGCGAGGCCCCGCCCGCGCCGGGCTCGTCCACCACGTCGATGGTGATGCGATCATTCACCGGGTTGCTGATGTGGTCGGTGAGGTGGCGCATGCTACCCTCCTAGCGTCTGTGAGGGGGACGCGATCCCCAGCGGGCTGGTGTAAATGGTGCTAGCGATCCCGCGCTGTCGCTTGAGCCTGGCCCGTGTGTCACTGATCCCCGTCTCGGCCTCCATCACCGTGGGGGCTGGCGGCACCGGGGACGGGGGTGGCGGCGCAGGGGCGGGCGGGACCGGGGGCGGCAGGTCCGGCGCTTTGGGGGCATTTTTGATGCTGTAGGCCGTCCCCCCTGCGGCAATCAGGATTCCAGCGATAGCGGCTGCCCAGAAGGCCATTAGAACGCTCCAATCCATTTGGTCTGTGCGACATCACAGGCCACCCAGCGGAGCCGCCGGAACAGGGGCTCCAGGGGCGCCGTGACCTTGTAGCTCGAAAACAGTTTGTCCACGCCGCGCGCCTGCAAAAGACGCTCGGCCTGCCGAAAGAGCGCCACCGGCAGCCACCCGGCCCGGTAGGCGGGCTGGACGTAGTACAGCGCCACAAACCCGCACAGCACCGAGACGCAGTTAATGTGCCGACTGATGCACGTCACGTGGTAGCCCACCAGATGCCCCGCCGCGCGCATCGTCACCACGTGCAGGCTGCCTGCGGCTTCGAGCTGCGCATACGCCCCATAGTCCAGGGCCAGCGGCTGGAGGTCGCGGTCGGCCACCTCCTGCCAGTGCGCCTGGAGGCAGGCTTCGAGTTCCGGGAGCACCGCAGACCACGCTTCTTCCTGGTACGTCACCTCAGCGCGCAATGCCGTCCCTCCGATGCCAAAAGCCGCTCCCACTGCGCTGCCTGGCCTGCACCAGGAGCCGGTTAGGCGGGACCACGTGCGGGGTGTTCTCATGACTATCCCTGTCCACCGCACTGCCCAACATGGCCTGAAACTCCTGGAGCAGCGCCGCCTTCCGGGTGGCCTGGCCCGTCACGAGCGGGGCCAATTCCGCCGCCAGGTACTTCGTCAAGGCCTCGACGGCGAGCGCGTTCCAGTGGCCTAGATCCTCGACCCGGCCCACGTACCGGATGTTCCCGGTGGCCTCGTCGCTCATCAGGACGCGGCCTTCATATTTGTCCCCGGCGACCTCGAACTCCGCGTGGTTTTCCATGTCCAGCACCCGCAGACAGTACGGATCGGTCGTGAGCGGATACTGGTACGTCCAGCGCCATACAGGGCGACGGTGGGGCTGGTCAAACAAGGGGGTATGGTTCAAGGTGGCGTAGAACGTCGCCCAGTTCCACGCGCCCAGTTCGAGGACGGCATCGCGTGCCGTGGGGTACAGCTCGCGCGCGGTATCGCTCACCTGCGAGCCATCGAGAAAGGACGCGATGGGTAGGCCGCCCAACTGCACCAGGGCGTTGTTCACGACGTCCAAATTTGTTGGGCCAGCCATGTGCGTTCCCTCCTACGGGGTGATGTAGTTGAAATACCCGTTGAGGGTGGCGCCGACGCCCGGCGCGGCAATCAAGATCGTGGCAAAAATGGTGATCTCGTCCCGGTTGTTGAACACCTTGCGGTTGGTAATCGGGGCGCTATCGTCCGGGGTGGACAATAAGAGCATGCCGCCCGCCCAGGTGGAGGCCGTGGTCAGCAGCACGCCGTCAATGAGCCCGTCCGGGTCCGCGACGACCGCCACCCCGTCCACATCGGTATACGCCGCCCAGCCAATATCAATGGTCGCGGTGGCCGTAAACGTGGTGAACCAGAACGCAGATTCAAGCATCAGCAGGGTGCTCTGCGGGGGGAGCTTGCCCAGGAGGATCGTGTCGGCAATCGTGCCCACGAGGACCTGGGTATAGTCAAAGGGGAGGACGCGCCCGCGTGCCCCATAGGCGTAGTTGTGGCCCGAGGGACGCGTAATGTACGCATTGCTCCATTGGGTACTATAAGTCTCAGCCATGGTCTCTATTCTTTCTGGCGCTTTGCTTCGCGCCTCTCGTGTGCCTTCTCGCGGGCACAAGCTCGACACGCCCGATAGCCCAGGGTGTCAATGCGGCTATTCTCTGGCGTGTACTCATGCCCGCGAGGGCAATGGGTTTTCATGTTCTTCGGTGCGCGTGGCTGACGCTCAGGAGCATGCTTGGCTATCCAGTTCGCATACCAGACTTTGCGGCCCGCGTTTTTACAGAGGAGACACTGGCGCCGTCCTTTCGGATCGACATACAGGTTCTCTGGAATCCACGGATGCCCATGGGTACAGTGCGTTTTCTCTGCACGTACCGTGACAGGGCCTAACAACTCCCGTGCAGCTTCACGACGCTTGCGCATCGAATGCAGGCTATGTATTCGCCGGCATTCCCGGCATTCTCGCCTCCCATCAGGGAAGGTATAGGTATTGTCCTCGGTATACTCATGCCCTTGCGGGCAATGCGTTTTTGAGGCACGAATGGGAAAGCGCGGAGCCTTCGGGCGAAAACTCAACCAGGCACTCAGCGCCTTCACAATTTGCCCTTGCCGCCGTGGCGACATCAGCGGGTAGAGGGTCATCATTAATCCACGCCCTTGCGCCCCACTTACTTGCCAACGGTGAATAGGCTGCTCACTTTTCTTTGAAAAGTTCCGCATCCGGTAGATACGCCCGCCGTACAACATTTCCAGGCGTTCCAAGGGCTCTCGTTGCACCTGGGACGCTGTGACACACGGTATGTGGTGCTGCGCCCAGAACGATCCTTCCCCTTCGAGAAATCCTGCGGTCCATCCGAGGTCAATCATGCGAATCATCCCATGCTCTCCTCTCCCTATTGTTAATGAATAAGGAGAGGATAAAGCATGTTAGAGACTAAGTAAATCCCTTATTCTACGTCTCATCACAGACAATACTTAAAACCCCTTTATCTTGCACTCGAACAGCGCCCATATGCTCTTGAATGAGCACACCGGTGGCAATATGGTGCTCGGGGAGTTCCCCGACCCAGATCCGGCGCTGGCCGCCCCACCGCGCAAACCCTGCGGCGATTTTGTGCCAGGCCAGATTGATCCGGTTGCCTGCGGTCTGGTTGAGTTGGTTGGAGATGACGAGGTCAAAGCCCATGTAATGCGGAATCCTGCCCATAACCAGCGGCATACGGTTCTGTTGTTCCGCCCCGTTGACAATGACCACGCCCATATAGTCTGTACTGGTCGCTTCGGTTTGCTCGAGCAAGTCCTGGTGGCCCTTCGCGGACGTCACCCACACAAACTCGCGCATGCCCATGGACACGCCGTCGAGGCCCACCTCGCGCACGTCAAAAATGGCGCGGGCTTGCCGCATCTTGTCGATGGTGAGACCTGCCCCGCCGACCGCAATCTGGTACCCGCCCGTGCCATCGGCAACCGGGACCGCCGTGTCGAACGTGCTCGACTCGGTACCGAACGCCCCACTTGCGGCGGTGCCGGTAATCGCGTCGATGATCAGCTTGTCCGCCCGGCGCTCCATGGTCATGACGCCGTTTTGCGCGTAGCCCATCTGGAGGTTGATCAAGATGGCGAAGTCGTCCTGCTTGTCGAGCATCTGCGCGACTTCAAACACGCGCTTGGGGACCCAGCGGCGGGTGCTGGGGGAATCGGTCCAGGAGGTGGACCCGTGCCGCTCGCCCGTGATTTCGGTGTCAGCCACGGGGCCTAACAGCCCGAACGCGGCCATAATGCCCGGGGGAGCAGGATCAATGCGGATGTAGCGCTCAAGGCGGGACATCATTTGCTGGTATAGGTGATCGTATTGGCGTTCAAATTGTAATATTAATGCGCCGTCTGGTCCTGCCATTGGTCACTCTCTTTACTGCGTCGAGAGGTGCAGTCATGGCGGGGAGTTGCCGGAAATTCCGACTTCCCTACAGCGTGACGTGCTGCCATCGCCTCGTCTTTCCGAGGTGTCACCCTGGCCCGTGTCGGGTTATCAAGGAGTGGATGTCGTACGGTGGGAATCGAACCCACGGCTTCGCCCCTCCAGGCCCGGAGGCCCGCAGACACGCCCTCTAACCGGCTGAGGTACGTACGACACGCGTGGCGCTAACAGATGGCCGTCTCTGGCTTCGCTGGAGACGGCTTCCCCTGCTTCGCCGTGGCGAGCTGGGGCTGTTGCCGTAGAATGTCCTTACAGTTCGCACAGCCGTGCTCCACGATCCGCACGGGCTTCCCGATGAAGGCACAGCGGCACTGGGACACGAGGTTCCCGCACGAACAACGCACAATTTCATGCTTAGCCACGCCTGCCCCCTGCCTGTGCCCGTTCCCGTGCGCGCACGAGCTGCTGGGCGACCCGGCCCTTTTCCTGCTGTTCCCCAGGCGTGAGGCCCCCGGGGCTCATTTCCTTCGCGGTCAACTCATCGAGCCGCTTGTCGAGGGTCTCGGCGGTGTTGGTCCCCGGCTGGTAATGGTCGGAGTCAAAGAATTCCCCCTCGCCGAGGCGGTCGAACCACTGCGCAAACGCCTCGACCACGTCAGGGTCATTGGCCAGAGGACTCGCGGCAAACTTCTCACGGGCTGGCCCTGACATATGTTCAAAGAAGGCACTCGCGCGCTCGACCATCCGCGGCGCACTGGCGCCAAACCGTTTGGCCAGTTCCCGCTGGCCATCGTCCAGGCTGCGGGCCAACGCCTCGCCCTGGAGGTTGGCCCCCTGGCGTAAGGTCTGGCCACTGAACGCCACCACCTGGTCGAATTGCCTCTGGCTCATGCCCGAGGCGTGGGCGACTTCTTTGAGGCCCCGCATAAACTCGCCGTCAAACGCCATGCCCTCCGGCAACTCGACCTCTGGCACCGCGTAATCGGCGGACGTCTCCGGCCGGCCCAGCTTGGCGTAGACCTTGCCCCAGCCGTCCGCGTCGTCCGCCTGCTCTGGGACGAACAGCGCGCGCCCCAGCATTTTCTGCTGCGACACGAGCGTCTTGGCCGCGCCTTCGAGGTGCGGAAATTGCTGGAGCACCGGATCACTGCGGAGGTCTGCCGGGAGACTCCCGCGCCAGTCCAGAAGCGTGAGCCCATCGGTGCTGGGTGCCGTGGTCGTGCCTGCGGCGGGAGCGCCGGTTGTGGTGCCTGGTGCGTCTGCTACTGCTTCGGCCATATCATCCTCGTTCGTGTGGGCGGTTCGGCATCCAGGCAAAAAAAAGCGGGGCATTGGTTTGGGTCCCAATGTCCCGCTCGTCGTGCTGGCTCGAAGCCGCCGCGTACGGATCAGGTACGCGACTGGCTGCCGAACCGTCTATGTGGTTGTCGTGTTACTGCGTGTTACAGCATGCCAGCATAACATTATGCCAGCATGCCAGTATGCTACCTCACCAGCCCATTGCCATCAGGTAACCGCGTGGCGAGCTTGACCACGCCTTCCCGCTTGGCTTCCTCGCCCATCTGTGCGGCGACCTTCTCCAGCGCCAGGCATAGCCCGTGATGGGCACCACGAAAGCCCCCCGGCATGTGGGTAATTTCCAGGGACGCCTCAAAGAAATACGCGCCGTCTGGCCCCGCAGGCCTGGGGTGTAGGGTCACCACGATGGTGGGCAGCGGGGGAGCCGGGACTGGGCCGTGGTCGTGTCGGTCAAGCAGGTCACCCATGGGTCTCGCCCTCCAGGCGTAAGGCTTCGAGCATGGCGGGCGCCTCGGCGATCATCTGCCCGAGGTAGCGCACCAGCCGGCATTTCCCTTCGTCAATCAGGGTCTCACAGTCCTGGAGCAAGTATTTTGCCGCCAGGTGATCAAGAATCACGAGGCCCACCGGGCTCTGGCCAAAGGTCAGGAACGCCTCATACACGGCGTACCGCTGCTGTCGCTCCGTGGTCAGCAGGAGCGCCCGCAGACGTTGGGCTTGCTGGCGGCCGCTGGCGTAGGGGGAGGTTTCAGCCATCCACCGCCTCCTGCTCCCCCGCACACGCGACACACTGCGCCATTTCCAGGCCTGTCCCCGACACGTCCGCCGCGATCACGCGCGACGTCATACAATCGAAGCACGTCTCGCAGAGGTACAGCCCCCGCGACTCCTCGCGCGCGTGGTCGAGGGGCTCAGGCTCGTCGGGGATCGCCCCATACCTGCCGTCTGCCAGCGCCTGCTCAGCGTCCCGTAGTGCCTGCAAGGGCGCTGCGCTCGATCGGCGCCCAGCCAGGCCCCATGGCTCCGACATCGCCGCCACCACCGCCCTGGTGGCGTTGTCTCGTCCCCGAAGCGTCTGCATCTGCTCGATCCGGTGTGCGATGTCAAACGCCCTCATCCGGCTGGCGTCGGGCGCAGGGACAGGGAACGGTAGCGCATCGAGCACTGCCCGCGCCTCACGGAACCGCTCCAGCGTCATGCCCGCCCCGGACGTGGGGGCATCGGCGCGGGTGCTGGCGTCCGCAGGGGTAGGCCCCACGCCCAGCGCCTGGAGGACCATGCGGTCCATCTGGGTATCCATCGCCGCCGCAATCTGCGCCTGGCACTCAACCACCCAGGCCCGCACCTCGGGGGTTTCCGACACAGGGTCGCGCGTGGTGGGGCGTAGGAACTGCGTCATCTCTGCCCAGTGCTGGAGCACGTACGGGGGGAGGGGCACCAGCTCCAGCGTAGGCTGCTCCTGGTGCCAGGTGTGCGCCGTCAGCTCCACCCATTTCCGTTGCCCCACCTGTCCGCCTTCCGCAAGCAGCCACAGCGTGAGGGGACCGACAACCGAGGCCATGTCTGGGCGCTCATCGAGCCAGGGATACCGACCTGCCGTGTCACAATGCAGGGTATGCCCAAGGCTGCACAGCCACGACGCGACCATCCCCGATGGGTACTGGACCTGGCGCAGGTCTCGCAGGTCCCAGCAGGCCCGCACCAGACGCCGCTCAGGACGATACAGTTCCAGGTCGAGCTGTGCCACCAGGGGCGCGACGATAGACGCCAAAAGCGAGACACGCACGCTCATAGACTCGCCCACCACTTGACCGCCCATTGCCAGGGACGTCGTAAGAATCGCTCCATACTCTTCCCCCCCCTATGCCGCGAGTGGCAGTTGCTGGGCCTGCTGTAAGGCGGCCACGCCCGGCGCCACGCGGCCTATCGCCGCCGCATCCTCGCGCCGGGCCTCCGCTTCCTGGAGCTGTTGCTGTTGCTGTTGCCGTACCTGGCGAAGAATAACCACATCCCGCAGATCCCGCACCAGCCCGCGCGGCGTGCCACTCACCCCGCTCACATGCCGGAAGGCGGCGTCGAGGTCCAGGTTGTCCCAGATCGTCATGTCCTGGGTGGCCTGCGCCATCTGCAGCCCCGCGTTGACCAGGTCACCGATCGCCCGCATATCGACCCCGCGCTGCGCCCGCGCCAACGGCCCGACATAGTCCACGTCGAGTTGTCCGGCGTGTTGCTTGGCGGCCAGCAAGACCTCTTGCGGAGGGTAAGGCAGCGCCCGCGCCCGGAGGAGCAGGCCGAACACCCGATCCGCCAATGGGTCGAGCAGCTCAGATAAGAGCCTGGTGAACGCCGGCCCCATCAGGCGCTGCATTTGCTCGATCCGCGCCGACACTTCAAACGCCGTCATCTTCGAGGCGTCTGGAGGGGGCAGGCCCTGGAGGGCATCCACAAAGAAAATGTCGCGGATGGACTGCCGGAGGTCCTGCTTGTCAATCTGGACCAGGTCAGGCCTGCCCGTGAAATCGAGCGGCTTCACGTTGTCCATGGCACTGACCACGTTGAGCGCGTACGGTTCCAGGCTCACGTTGCCGATGACGCCTTCCCGCAGCATCTGGAGCGGGGGACGTGCCCACAGGACCAGTTGCTCCAGGTTCAACTCGGTCAGGGTGTTGAGCACCCGCACATCAGGCAGCGCCAGGTGGCCCGGCCCGAACCCGTACGGGGCATTGCTGAGGGTCTCCCACCGCGACACCATGAAGGGGAATTCTTCGAACCCAGACTCCTTGACCACTTCGTGCGTCTGCCCGTCGAGGTAGCAATCGACCCATGGCATGTTGCGGTTGTCGATCTTGCCCGCCTGGCGATCCGTGCGCGGGTAGACCGCGTGCACGTACCGCTCCGGAACGTCCCGCGTGCCGGCTTCGCTATACCGCTCGATACATTGCCGCGTGCACCCCTCGCCAAACTTCTGGACCGCCTGCCGGGGGGAGAACCAGCACTCGCGGAACAGGGTATCGACCCGCCCGTCGCTGTTCTCGGCGATACAGTAGCTCCCGGTGGGCAGCGTTTTGCACTGGAGCTGGATGCCACCGTCCCGCCCTTGCCTGGCAGAGACAAACATCGCGGCGGTACCGAACGCCCCGAGGTTGACGTAGTACGTGTGCGAGGCCTGGTAAAAATTGCTGGCGTTGTACACGGCCAGCATCGTCTCATCGCACGCCTGGAGCCATTGATTGACGTGCTGCATGCCGTTGAGTTCTTCGAGCCGGAACTTGAGCCGGAACCACTGGATGGCCGGATTAGTCACCGCGCCCTGCATATTGGCGGCGAGGGTGTTGGGGTGGGTGAGCACGCGGGAATCAAAGATATACTCGGTGCGTGACTCCCCCGGGGAGCGCATCTCTGTTATATCATTTGCTCCTGGTACTAAATATCTCACAATGTCTTGCCAATCGAATTCCCATTGTGAGCGCTGCGACTTCAGGGCTTCCCAGCGCCGCCAGGTCTGCTCATAGTCCACCTTGGAGGGCGCCCGGGGCATGGCCCTGGGGGTATAGTCGGCGAGAGCTACTGCCACGTGCTTCCTTTTCTCAGATGAGCGGCACAGACATACTGTTGGGCGGCCACCGCCCCCGCGTAGTCCTCACTGGGGTTGACCGGACTGATAATGACCATGTCTTCCTCGTTCCACCCAATCACGTAATGGGATTCGCCCTCGACCACTATGCTGGTATGCGGGGGGAACTCCCGCGCCAGGGCCTGGATGACAGGCGGACGCGTCTGCAGCCATTCCTCATAGGTCTTAGCCACCCTCGACCTCCTCGGCATCGGGTTGCAGGAACCCCGAGTAGTGCCCGCGGATATGCCGGCCAAAATGCCGACCAATCGAGGGCGACTGGCGCAGGCCTTCGTACATCACATGCGGCACCCCAGGATAGTGATAGGTCCGCGCCCCCTCAAAGAAGCACACGCCGAGGGTCTGCGTGTCCTGGTCATAGCCCAGGTGGGAGATGAGCGAGGAGGCCACCGGGTGCATGTCCATGGCTACCCTTTCTGACGCAGCAGCGTGGGCGGTGGCGGCTTCTGCGCGTCGGCGTCGGCCTGGGTACGTGGCCTGAGCAGCGTTGGTCCAGGGTACAGCGCGGGCTCCGTCTTGCTCATCGCCCGTATCAAGGGGTGGACCGTGCCGGTGATCATCGTTTTCATACGCGTCTCCCTGGCCAGCGACTCTCGGCGAGTGCCCTGGCGTTGCGCCAACTGACGTACACCCCAAGACTGGCGAAGCACATCAACTCGACCCACCAGAACCAATGCGAGCCGGTGCGGTAGACCATCACCGCCAGGCCCACCAGATACCAGGTACAGCCCATCGAGAGACACAGCGCCGTCCGTGGGGTCATCCTAGCGCCTCCCTGGCCCACTGGCCGTGCGTTGGCCCCCGTGCCCGCTGAGCGGGTTGCCGCTGGCGGTGGCGAAGCGCTGAGGCGGCCTGCTCAGTTGCTGCGCCTGGTAGCCCATCGCAAACGTCCGCAGGCTGTCGGCAAAATTGCTACACCAGTTGTGCAGTGGGGTATTCTGAAAGACCTTGAGCTTGTCATCGTACAGCCGCTGGTACTCCCGCAGTGCCTTGACCGCGAGCTTGCACTTCACCGCATCAAACCAGAGCCGGGCAAAAATCGTCCGCACCGCCTGGATGCCATCAATCACCGGCCACTGTGCCACCGTGGTGAAGTCGAGCCCCAGGCTGTGGGCCATGGCTTTCCTGGTACGCGCTTCCGTGCTGCCTGGCAGGGTGGCCGTCAGCTCGCGCTGCTCAATATCGTGTGGCCCCAGATGCCCAGCGTAGATGTAGGGCTTGTCCTTCAGCACCTTGACGTAGTGCTCCATGCCCTGGCCAAAGTTCTCGTAATGGTCGATACAGTTCAGGCGATCCCCCACGGGCTGGATAAACCAGATGTTCATGGTGTCGCTCTCGCGCAGTCCGAGATCCCAGGCCGTGTACACCGGGTATTGTGGTTGCCAGGGGACGGTCGTCACCCGCCCGTCCGCGTCCGCCCGCTTGAATTGCTCGGCGTAGTACGCGCCCTGGAGGGGCGAATCAAACGAGACCCAGTATTCCTGTTCCGCCGTGGCTTCATCCATCAGCCCGGCCTCGACGTCCGCCCGCACCTGCGCCGCGGTGATCACCGGCCCGCCGCTCTCGCCCTCCGCATCCCGGCGTGTGTCGTCGATCGTGAGCTTCGAGCACGACCACTCCGCAGGGTTAGCCAGCGCCGCCTGGTACAGGTCGTACCCGTGGTTGCGTGCCCTGGGGGTGTAGGGAAAGCCGGCCCACCCGCCGTTTTCCCGCAAGATCGGCTGCGCCAGGACCCAGGCCATAGGATGCTGCAGCGCATACTCGCTGAACACGAACCCCACCGGGTTGCCGCCCACCACCGCGTTGACGTTGCGGTCGGTCCCCATCAGTTGCCACTGGGAGCCTGGCTTCTTGTGGTTGTCCGGATGTACGAGGGTGATGGAGAGTTCCGATTCGTTTTTTTCGTAAATCAGATCATCAGGAAAAGCCTCGATAAACCGCCGCCCTTGCCCGTCGATGCCGTCCCACAGGACCTCACGCCCGAGCTTCAGGGTGGGGAAAATGTGCCGGTAGTTCCCTACCCGGCGCATCATCGCGCACACGGTGATGTTCAGGAACGTGGTATCTTTGCCCCCGCGCCGGTGCCAGACCGCGACGTGCCGCGTCTTGCCGTCCCGGAACGCCTGCCACAGCGGTTCCTGATAGGAGCGCGCGCGGTAGTACG